>Ga0157366_1000968_pt1 | contig 12044 bp, 8 predicted proteins | sample AttbisABBM1_FD_113149 | JGI IMG/M metagenome (GOLD analysis project Ga0157366, IMG submission 113149) | Fungus gardens microbial communities from leaf cutter ant in Botucatu, State of São Paulo, Brazil - Atta bisphaerica ABBM1 | ecosystem: Host-associated > Fungi > Mycelium > Unclassified ...
GGTGGCCAGTACATAGGTGTCCGGCTTGTCGGCCTGCAGCATGCGCCACATGCCCTCGACGTATTCCTTGGCGAAGCCCCAGTCGCGCTTGGCGTCGAGGTTGCCCAGCTCCAGCACGTCCAGTTTGCCCAACTTGATCTTGGCGATGCTGTCGGTGATCTTGCGGGTCACGAACTCGCGACCGCGCAGCGGGGATTCGTGGTTGAAGAGAATGCCGCTGGTGCCGAAGATGCCGTAGGACTCGCGGTAGTTGATGGTCATCCAGTGGGCATAGAGCTTGGCTACGCCGTAGGGGCTGCGTGGATAGAAAGGCGTGCTCTCGATCTGCGGAATCGCCTGGACCTTACCGAACATCTCCGAAGTGGATGCCTGATAGAAGCGGATCTTCGGATTGACGATGCGGATGGCTTCGAGCAGGTTCACAGGACCGACGCCGGTGATTTCAGCAGTGGTTACCGGCTGGTCGAAGGAAACGCCCACGAAGCTCTGGGCAGCGAGGTTGTACACCTCGGTCGCCTCGGTGGTCTGCAACAGACGGATGCTGGCGGATAGATCGGTCAGGTCGTACTCGACCAGGTGCAGATTGGGATGGCCGGCGACACCCACCTCTTCGATGCGCCAGAAGTTGACCGAGCTGGTACGTCGATAGGTACCGTAGACGGTATAGCCTTTCTCCAGCAACAGTTGGGCCAGGTAGGCGCCGTCCTGACCCGTGATTCCGGTGATGATAGCTTTCATGAGGTTCTTCGTTCTCCGTTGGACCCTTGGGCTGCACTGCCAGCCGCCGGATCGTGATTATGTCGCACGGCTTTCCGTAGACATGTCGATGATGAGTTCTTGGGTAGTACGCGCGCTTTCAGCCCAGGTCAGCCAAGGCATGGTGCGGGAGTCCGGATGCGTGCCTGCACGATAAAGCGCAAGCCAAGCCTGAATGTCAGCAGCCAAACCGGGGCCATCTGCGACAGCAAAATAGTAGGCACTGTCCTTGGCGACCTCGCGAAAAACCGGGATATCGCGGGCAAGAACTGGCAGACCCTTCTGCGCAGCCTCAATCAGAGGCAGACCAAAGCCTTCCTCGTAAGAGGCGGCGATCAGACACACACTGACGCCATAGAGGCGCTCCAGGTACTCGTCGCTGATCCCTTGTAGCCAGAACAGACGCTGATTGGCTTGAGGATGGTCTGTCAGCCGTGCTACGACGTCTTCCACCAACCATCCCTGCTTGCCGACGATAACCAGGTTGACCTTCTCACCTTGCTGCCAGAGCTGCTCGAAGGCATCTAGTACGTGCCGGTGACCTTTACGCGGCTCAATGGTACCAACCATCAGGAAGCTGGGACTATCCGTCAGCCGGTTCAGCACAGCATTAGCCTCATCCGGTAGACCGATGGTGGGTAACGACGCCTCGATGTCGGCGCCGATATGCGATACCCGAAGCGCGAAGGCTGCGTTTGGACGACGCTGCTGCACAAGCATTCGAACTGCATCAGCCGTCGCCTGCGAAATACAGACAGCACCATCACCCTGTATGACCGTCGAGAACCAGCGATTAAACAATGGCTGAGCGCCTTCCGGAAAGTACTGTGGGTGTAGAACGGGAATGAGGTCATAGATCAGGAAATAGGTCCTGACCCCCATCAACTTCATCTGTCTGAGCTGGTCGGCCTGTTCAGCCACCACAGCGGGCTGCAGATCCAATGCAAAGAAGATGTCACTCGCCCGGAAGGTGATGGGCTCGTCTTGCAGGACCGGTTGACCACCGAGGAATTCCAGCGCGAACCGCCGCGCATAGCGATAGCCTGCGGTACCGGCGACCGCGTAAACGGGCTCGATGCGATAGCCTTCAACTGGCTTTTCCAACCATTCGCGGAGCACGCTGCGTACGACACGCTGGATACCGCTACGGGCATCGCGCTGCACCAACTCTGAGACATCCACCAGGATCTGCCGCTGATGACAGGGCGGCGGCAGGGAAAGATCCAATGCTCGAGCGAGCTGGCGATAGCTGGCGCCTTCTACCTGCTCAGCCCCAGCGGCCATGATGCGGCGAACCAACGCCGGCGCACCGATACTCGCTTTGTCGTAAAAGGCCTCGATTACCTTGTGATACTGCTCAGCACATAGGCGCGGTGCATGCTGGGTAAGGATAGTAGAGCGAGCACGCTTACCGAGCTCGTGCCGCAATCCGGCATCACGGTGCAGCTGCTCCAAGGCGCGTACCAGGTCAACGTCGGCGAACTGATCGTCCAGCATCAGAACACTGCCCGCCGGTAAGTCCGCCATGCTGCCATTGGCATTCACGATGGTGGGCAGACCATATTTCATGCAGTCCAGCACGGCAGCCGACGTCTCGCCTCGTGAGCGAGTACGGAGCTGAACACCGACGTCAGCGATAGCTAGATAATCACCAAACGCTTCGGCGTCGGTCCAGCCGGTAATGCGAATGTGGCGCTTGCGACCACTGGCAGCAATCTCACGCTGGATCTTCTCACCATAGATACCCTGGTCATTCTCGCCGACAAAAATAAGAACATTGTTGTCGTCTTGGGAAAGGAGCGATTGCAACCAGGCGCTCAGCAGGCGGTCGTTCATCTTGCTGGGGCCAAGCAAACCAAAGCTGCAGACCACGAAGTCGCTGCTTTTAAGCCCCAGTTTCTTGCGGATCAGCGCCCGGTCCTGTTTCAGCTGCAAATCGGGCACACGTAGGAGTGGAATGCAGGCCCAGTCCTGCGCAACGGTGCTGCCGTACCAGGCATCGGCCATCCGTTGCGAGCTCTGTGAATGGACGATCACGCCTTCGGCGTTGGCGATCACAGGATAGTTGCAGGGGTACTTCCAAACGACGTCAGCCGTATCTTCAGCCTGGAGACGCTCGATGACAGCGGCGTACCCATGGCTTTCATAAAGCGCATTTACCCAGACGCCTTGCTGCAAGCCATGGCACTCCAGATGCGCAAGGATGCCGGAAAGAAAGAAATCATGAAGCACCACTGTGCCCGGTATTTCTTCCAGCAGCGCAAACATGTGCTCATGAAATACAGAGTTGCCAAAATGATAGAGGACGCGATCGTAGCGGTCTGCATTGCGTCTAAACCAAGAGACATCGCGCACGGCGCAATTACCGGCGATGCAAGCGGACGTCACTTCATCCTGTGCGGCGATGACCTCTACTTCATAGTAACGGCAGAGTTCAGGTAGCAGCTCGGCACTATAGTCGCTGATACCGCTACGAAGCGGCGGCAAAGGCGAAACGTAGGCTAGTCGAGGGCGCGTCCTGGGACGACTGGGCTTGTCCTGCGCCACCAGTGCGTGTAAAGCTGTCAGCGTCTGTTCGGCACACTGCTGCCAGGAGAAGCGACGCGACTGCTCACGAGCATGGGTCTGTAGTTGGGCTCGAAAGGCATCGTCGGTTAGGACTTGGCGTAACTTGTCGGCGAGGGCTTCGTCGCTACGCGGATCGAACAAAGCGGCTTCGTTACCGATGACTTCCGGCAGGCTTGAGCTGTTTGAAGCGATTACCGCCCGACCACAGCTCATTGCCTCTAGCGCGGGCAGCCCAAAACCTTCGTGCCAAGACGGAAAAACGAATACCTTGCAGCTGTTATAGAGCCGTAACAGGTCGTCTTCAGAAACGAAGCCGGTAAAGATGACCTCATGGGGCTTGAGCCCCTGGCTACGGACTAATGCCTCAAGGCGCTCACGCTCCGCGGGTTGAACAGAACAGACAATCGCGAGCTGAAGGGACTGACGCAACTTCGATGACAGCAGGCTATAGCCACGGATCAGACCTTCGATGTTCTTGCGGTGATCAATGCCGCCGGTATAGAGCACGAAGTCACCGGTCAACCCGATTCGAGCCTGCAACTCAGCGCGTTCCTGCTTGGGTATCACCCTCTCCTGAAAGTGGCTATCGACGGCCGTGGAGATCGTCACGATACGATCGGCAGGCAGCCCCAAGTAAGTTTGGGCTTCGTTGCCAGAAGATTGAGAAATGGCTAAGAGCAGGTCAGCCCGGCGCAGGTGTCCGAGCTTGTTCTCATACCACCTGTCCACCACCCACTCTTTCAGGTAGAGATCGCGATAGATGATTGGGATGAGATCGTAGAGGACCACCGCCGTAGGGATCTCTTGCGATAGTCGACCGATGCTGGTTACCGCCTCGTCCACCAGGCCTTCGAACAAGCTGCAGACCAAAACAACGCTGGGATTGAGATTGGCGATAAAAGCCTCTCGCAGCAGCTCAGCCGCTTCTCGGTCCCAGGGAGTCGCCGAACCGAGCTGACGCGTTTGAGGCGGACAGCTCCAGACCCTGATCTGCTCCGGCAGGAGCAGGCTGGCGAATTCGGCGCGCAGGGGTTCGATGGTGTCTGGAAAGGCGTCCGACAGGACGATAAGTACCTCGGCTTCTCCACGCTGGGCCACGATAGCCTTGGCCAGAGACAACGAGTAGCGACCTATCCCCCGTTTGCGATTTTCAGCCTGCGCACCCTGCAGATCGATAACGATGCGCATCAGGGACGATTCTCCGTATCATGCTTAACAAAGGCGGCATACAACTTGTTCGAGCGCGCCGAAAGCTCTGCGACATCAGTTGACATGGCGTGAAGCGGTACGGTCGTAGTGCGCTCTACTACATCAGCCCATCGATCACCACGTAACCGCTTAGCCAAGCCAGGATAACGAACAACGAGAATATTCAGTCGTCGTATGAACCAGGGATACTTGAGCAGTGGCCGAATACAAAACCTGAGTATTCGGCGCATTAGGACCACTATACTAGGCAGAGCTCTTTGCCGAAACCGCCCTGCATGAGATGCTAGCCTCCGTAATGGCATGGTCAGACGCCAAGACGTGCTGCTCAACAAGGCATCGCACTGATCCTGCAACGCATTAGCCTGGCAGTACCAGTGGTGCGCGCTTTGATGAGCTCCCTGCAATTCTAGGCGTAGAGTATCCAATTCATTTTGAGTACGATGTAGCGTTTCTTCAGCCTGCTGCCTCGCCACATCAGCACGTAAGTACTGCTCATCAGTCCTCTGGCTAAGCACCTGAATCTCGCCACGAACGACCTGTAGCTCAGCTTGGCTTTCCGAGAGGAGATGCTGAAGTTGCTGATCGTAGCGCTGCGCCAGGGTTTCGAGGGAAACACCGAAGTTTTTCTTAAAAGCCGGCGTCAGCATTTCATAAATATCATCATTCGCGTACTTTTGTGCCACCACCGCGTAGTCAGGACTAGAACCACCGAGCACATCCAACAACTGCAGCTGGTCCTTCTCTCTGACTGAAGGAGCCTCCTGCAGCCGCAGAATTTTCTGACGCGCGAAACCGCTGTATTCGACAAGGAATTCGAGCAGTTGGTGAGGAAGCGGCCGTTCATGAGTAGGGTCGAGATAGAAACTATTAGTGCCTACGACCAAATTTTCTGCATTCGGCGTTTCAAAAATCAGTAGTCCGCCAGGTTTGAGCACACGTAGCGATTCGCTTACTAGGTCTTGAAGTACCGAGAAAGGAACATGCTCGACAATATGGAAACCGGAAATGAGCGTTTGGCTTTCTCCCGGTAGCACTTGCAGCGCGCTCAAGGCATCGCCCTGAACTGCAGGTAACCCTCTGTCCCAGCAGGCTTGTAGCATGCCCTCGTCGAGATCAACCCCCTTGGCCTGAAAGCCTTGCTCGATCAGCAGTTCGAGCCACTCACCACGACCACAACCAATGTCGAACGCCTGACAGGTGTCATCTATTTCTTTCAGTGATCGAAGGAAGGGTTCATAGACCCGGAGACGTTGCTTGATGAGTGATCGAGAGCCACGATGTCGATCTTCGAAAGCACGATAGAAAGCTCCAATCATCGCACGAGCTCCACCTTAGGAGGCATCCAGATCAGCCCGACAAATTCTTCTCGATCCATATTTACCACGTTGAAAACTGTGGCGAGATCTCGCCATTCATAGTTTTTGGCCAGATGGGTATCAGCCGTATGTAGAGCAACAGCAACAGAATAGGAACCGACGCCCAAATTCATTGCGAAGTTGAAGCGGTACTCGATCTCCGTATCCGCCTCGAGCGCCTCAAGCTTGCATCCCAAGTGATGGGTGTTGGTGCCATACACGGATTGCCCAAGGCGATCCTTAATCATGTAGCCTACCACCAATTCAGGTAGTGCCACCGAGACCGCCACTTTGATGCGCAATGAAGCACTTTCGCCTACTCGGATGAACTCTGCAGGCTGGTCGGCCGAATTATGGACATTGACTGCCAGAATGCTGGCCTCACCGCTGCCAGAGCGAGTCTGTACCCGACCATCGTCGAGCTGTTGCACGGTAACGCAGACACCTTCCTTTTCCGCGATTAGGGCATTGTAGAAATCCATTACCTCTTCAGGATTTCCATCCTTGATAATCGTCCCCTTGTCTAGTAGGACAGCGCGACTACAGAGTGCCTGAATCGCACTACGGTCATGGGAGACGATCAGCAAAGTAGTGCCTTGCTGCTGGAATTCACGTATACGATCAAAGCTCTTGTGCTGAAAATAGCCATCTCCAACGGACAAAGCTTCGTCAATAATAAGAATCTCTGGTCGAAAGGCAGTAGCCACAGCAAAGGCAACACGCATCTGCATACCACTGGAATAGGTCCGTACGGGTGCATCAAAGTAGGTGCCAATTTCAGCGAAGTTATCGATCCAGTCGATCACCGAATCGATCTGTTCGTTACTGAATCCCATCAAACCGGCAGCGTGGTAGGCATTCTGCCGTCCGGTCAGCTCAGGATTGAATCCCATACCCAACTCAAGGATGGCCGCGATTCTTCCATTGCATGTCACGGTACCTTCACTAGGCTGTAGCGTACCCGTGATCATCTTGAGCAACGTGGATTTTCCGGCACCATTTTGCCCCACGATACCAATGGCTTCGCCAGGCTCTATCGAAAAATTAATATGCCGAATAATCCAGCTCTCAGTACTGGGCTTGACTGGGAGGTAGAGCCACCGCGCGAAGCGCAGCCACTCAGAACGATAGGAACGATAGGATTTTCCGAGACCGGAAACACTAAGCAGACTCATAGTACGTCCGCCATTTCTGGTGCTGCACGGCGAAACATGAGTAGACCCAGAAAAAGCAGGCCAACGGCAATCAAGCAGGAGGGATAGATCTCCAACAGGTCAGGCGCGCGCGTATAAACCAGTACGTCATGATAACCAGTGATAATAGGAAATAACGGGTTTTTACCCATGAAGCCTTTGAGATACTCAGGAATGATATTGGCGGGATAGACAATCGGGGTGAACCAGAACCACACCTGAAGCACAATGGGTACGACCTGACCGATATCTCGCACGAACACGTTCAGCACGCCAAGGATCAGTCCAATCCCAACTGCTAGCGCCAAGATAGCGAGGGTAAGGGGCACGATCCATAGCATAAGCAAATCAGGAAATTTACCAAAAAAAGCAAAAACGACGAGCAAGGCAACGAAGAGCAGCCCATAGTTGAGAAGGCTCGAACCCACGGCGATTACCGGCAGGGTGATCCGTGGGAAGCTCATCTTCTTCAGAAGATTACCTTGATCGACGAACAAGCTCAGGCATCGGTTGATGACTTCTGAAAACAGACTCCAACCTACCATGCCAGCCATCAGGTAGAGGGCATAGGCGTAGCTGCTGTTTAACCCGGGCAGCTTGGTTGCCAGTACGTTGGAAAGGATTAGGGCATAGATGGCAACCTGGGCCAGCGGATTGATAATCATCCATAGCCCACCTAAGCGACTACGGGCAAAACGCGTCGAGAACTCGTTGCGGATGGAGGAGAGGACAAATCCCCGGTATCTCCACAGGCTCAAAAACATCGATAGCATGGTCTTCCTTTCGGTTTACAGCGCGTCGTGCCAATCACACCATTGCACAACAATGCCGGCGAAGCGTTCATGAGCTGCTCCTCCCTACCGTTTCTGAGCTTTAAGCTTACTGGCATTTCCATTTCGAAACGGCTAGTACAAAGCTTGGAGAATAGCGTCAGTCGTTAGGGGGGCGGCACGGGTGTCCATTGGTACAAAAAATCTAGCAGTCCTGCTGAGAGATGGGACATCACAAAGCGGCAGTCTAGACCGACAGGACTCTGGATAGGCGTATGTTAACCTAGCTCAGAGCCAAGAGCTCCAAACTGTAGTGGTCTACTTCTCATGGACACCCCGCCGATCGATCCTCCGATTGAGGATGATCGACGTCTGCGTCTGCTTCACCCCCTCCAGATTGCCGATGCGGTCGAGCAGCTCGTCGAGTTTTTCGTGGGTGGTGCAGCGCAGGAAGGCCAGGTAGTCGAACTGACCGCTGACGGAGGAGACTTCCTCCACCTCGATCATCTTTTCCAGGGCGCGGATGACACCTGCGGTGCTGCGCGGCAGGACGCTGATGGCGCAGTAGGCGCGGACGGCGGCCTGTTCCAGTTCGGAGCCCAGGCGCAGGCCGTAGCCCTGGATGATGCCCTCGCGCTCCAGGCGCGCCAGACGGGTGACCACGGTGGTACGCGCCAGGCCCAGTTGGCGGGCCAGGGTGGCGTTGGAGGCGCGGGCGTTCTGTTGCAGCAGGTGGATGAGCTGCCAGTCGGTCGGGTCGAGTTTGCTGAACATCGTGGCTGCCTGCCAGGAGCGGGCGTCGGAGCCTGAGCCGCCGACGCGGGAGCCGTCATTCTAGGCGGGGCGACCGAGCGTAGCCAGGGCGGCGTCCAGGGATTCGCGCTGCTGGCGCTCGTACAACGCCATCTCGTCGAGCACTGGCGCACCCAGGGCAGCTTCGAAGGCGGCGCGATTGCCGCCGCTTTGGTACTCGTGCTGGCTGCCAGTGCCCAGGTTGGACTGGAAGATGCCGGCGGCGCTGACCGGCAGGAAGTCTTCGTAGGTGATGGGATCGGCGATCAGCTGGCCAGCGGCGATCAGGGCTTCGGGGTCGGTGGTATCGGCAACCGGCTGGCCGTCTGTAGCGATGCGATAGCGGAACCAGGCCAGGCCCTGGCGGCGTAGTTCGTCCCAGTTGTCGGGTAGGGCCTGGAATACCTCGGCCAGGACACTGGCGTAATCGCTGCCGGCGGCCTTGCTGCGCTGGCGGACTTTCTGCAGCAGTTCGTCGTAGCGCTGGCGGCCGGCCGGGGTGAGAGCCACGCCGCGCTGTTCGATCTCGCCGAAGCGCGCCGTGTGCGAGCCCTGGACCTCGCCTTGGAACAGGATGGGTTCTTCCAGGGCCTTGAAGCTGGTCTGCCTTAGCAGGATGGGGCACTGGCGGCGTGGTGGGCCCTCGATGGTTTCCTTGGGGGCGATACCGCGGGCGGGCATCCTGGCCTGGACGGCGTCGATGTCCAGGGTGCGTGGAGTCAAATGGTTTATGTGGGGGCCCTTGAAGCAGACCACGTCGGCGATCAGGCGATGGGCGTCATGCAGGCGCTGATAGAGGCCAGCGTCGACATTGGCCTCGCGGTGCCAGCGAAAGGTCTCCAGGGCTTCCTTGACGAAGGCATCGGCCTCGGCATCGGTCAGGCCACCCTGGGCTTCGGCGCACTCGATCAGTTCCAGTGCGCCCGGGGTGAAGATGCGGCGCCCAGCCAGTACCCGTTCGGCCAGTTGGCGCAAGTCCACGTCTTCGATCAGTTCCAGGCGCAGCAAGGAGGTGAAGACGCGGAAGGGATTGATCTGCAGGGCAGCCGGTTCCACCGGGCGGAAGGCGGTGGAATGCACGGGCACGCCCGCCACGCTGAGGTCGTAGTAGCCGACCGGCTGCATACCCATCACCGCGAACAGCCGGCGCAGGGTCGCCAGCTCTTCAGCGGTGCCCACGCGGATGGCGCCATGGCGCTCCAGGTCCAGGCGCTCCGCGGAATCCTGGGCGAAACCCGGCTGTCCGGCGTTCACCTCGGCGACCAACTCCAGCAGGGTGCCGTACTGGGGGACTTCCTGGCGGTACATCGCCGACATGGCTTGGGAAAAGCGGGTACGGATGAGGTCCGGGGAAAGCAGCGACGCGGCGGTCATGGGAGCGGCTCCTGGCTCAGGCTAGAGGTCGATTTCGACACGCCCGCCAGCGCCGCTCAAGCGATCTTTGCTCATCGGATCATTCCCCGGGGGAATGGGCGAACCCGCCCTAAGCTTGTCTGAAAAGTTGCCGAGCGAAGGTCAGGCAAGGCAAAAATACGTGAGGAAGCGGAGTTTACGAGTGGTAAATGAGCATTCCGACCGAGCTGGCGACCCAGCGGATTTTTAACGCCGCATGACCGAGCGCAGGCACTTTTCAGACAAAGCTTAGTGATCCTGGTGCTTGGTCTTGGGCTTCTTCACATGGTCGGCGCCGGTGTCGCTGCCCGAGCCGGCGCTGGTGCCGTTGTCGGCGGCGCCCACCCCCGTGCTCGGCGCCTTTTCGGTGCCGTGGGTGCTGCTGGGATCAGGATGGGCCGGCGTGGCGGGGGGATTGGTCGGGCTGACCTGGGCCAGGGCGGCGGCGGACAGACCGACACCGAGCATCAAGGTAGGCAACAGCAGGGTCTTGCGCATGGGAGGACTCCTCGACAGCGGATTCACTCCCTTTGGGCACCTCCCGCGCCGGGAGGTGCCGCGCCGCAGGTCAGCTACCGCTGGTGCTGGCCTTGTGCGTCTTCTTGTGCGCCACCTTCTTGTGGTGGGTCGTCGCCTGCTTGCCGGTCTTGGCAGCGGGAGCGCTGGTGGTCGCCTCAGGGGTCGATGCGGGATCGGCCGGCGCCGTCTGGGCGAAGGCGGCAGAGGTGGCCAGGAGGCCGGCGAGGGTCAGGCAGAGGGTGGTGCTTTTCATGGAAGTCACTCCTTCGGTGGCTGATTGCCAGGCCAGTTAGCCGGCTTTCGCCCGAGAAAACCGTGCGCTCTGCCACAGCCGAGCCCATTGGTAACAAGATATTTCAGTCGACTGCCAAGGCGTTAACAGTTCGGCTACCCCTTCGCCAGGGCTCGGCCTTGGGCATAATGCAGTGAGTCCCCTACCGTACCTGCCCATGCCCAAGAGTCCTCACCTCCCCAAGCGCCCCCGCTGGAGCAGCCTGCTGCTGTTGGCGCTAGGCCTGACGCTGCTGCTGATTCCGCTGCGCTACGCTGCCCAGCACTACTATGAGGCGCAGCTGGCGGAGCAGAACGGCCAGACGCTGGACCTGTATGCCGCCAACCTGCTGGGTACCTTGAGACGCTACGAGGTGCTGCCGGATCTGCTCGGCGATCTGCCCGTGCTGCGCAATGCGCTGGAACGGCAGGGCGACCATGCAGCCCAGGACGCCGCCAGCCGGATGCTCGAAGACATCCGCCAGCGCACCGGTGCGGACGTCATCTACCTGATGCAGGACGATGGCACCTGCCTGGCCAGCTCCAACTTCCGCCAACCGGACAGCTTCATCGGCCGCGACTTCTCTTTCCGCCCCTATTTCAAGGCGGCCATGCAGGGGCAGCCAGGGCGCTTCTTCGGCCTCGGCACCACCTCGAGCAAGCGGGGCTATTATTTCGCCGCCGCCGTGCGCGACGGGGATCGCGCCATCGGGGTGGTGGTGGTCAAGGTCGATCTGGACAGCGCGGAAAAGCTCTGGGGCAACGCGCCCGAGCAGCTCTTGGTCACCGACGATCTGGGCGTGGTCATCCTCACCTCCCACGACGCCTGGCGCTTTCGTGCCACCCATCCGCTGGACGATCGCCAGCGCGAGCAGGTCAACGCCAATCGCCCCTATCCCACCACCAACCCGGCGCTCCTGACGCTGGTCCCCGACGCCTGGCTGACCCAGACCCGCGACCTGGACGAAGTGGGCTGGACGGCGAAGATCCTGGCGCCACGGGAAATGGTCGAGCGCCAGGTGCGCAGCGCCCTCTACGTCGGCGCCGCGACCTTGTTGGCACTGCTCCTGCTGCTGGTGGTGATGACCCTGCGACGGCGCCACTTCATCGAGCGCCTGGCGCTGGATGCCCGGGCCAAGCGCGACCTGGAACTGAACGTGGAGGAACGTACCCGCGACCTGCAGACGCTCAACGCGCGCTTGCAGCAGGAGGTACACGAC
>Ga0157366_1000969_pt1 | contig 12039 bp, 16 predicted proteins | sample AttbisABBM1_FD_113149 | JGI IMG/M metagenome (GOLD analysis project Ga0157366, IMG submission 113149) | Fungus gardens microbial communities from leaf cutter ant in Botucatu, State of São Paulo, Brazil - Atta bisphaerica ABBM1 | ecosystem: Host-associated > Fungi > Mycelium > Unclassified ...
AAATAAATAAAAAAGAAAATAGAGAAATGAAATGAAAATAAGTAAAGTTTACCATCTTCAACTTTGACAATAAAGTGATTTGAAATCAGCTCAATCTATAATAGGCCTAAAAGTAACAAGATGTTAGCTCACTAGTAGAGTTGGTCAAACTCTTCTCATTGATAGAAAATAGCATAAAAAAGTACTAACTAGAGATCAAGGCAACTAGTATCTATGACCTGTTGGAAGAAACAGAATACACAGCAGTATGGTGCAGTATGGACAACTGACAACCAACCACTTATCTATAGTAAATACTATAATGAAGAGCTAAGAAAGTATGAGTAACAATAGAGAATGAGTAGTATTGGTAGTGGTTCAACCTATGTGAAAATTTTACATTGACTATTTAATTATTATTACTGATCCAGACTGAATGCTTAGTAGGCAGGATATTTTACAACAGGTACTTAATAACTAAGGTTATATTTGAGGATCAGAAAAGACAGATAACTACTTTGAGTATACTTAAGTCCTCAGAAATGGAGTCTGGAGTTCTATGGAGATCATGAGGAATCATGTGATCAGTTATAAAGTGATCAGACATCAATTGGAACCAGGTAGATCTATACTGAGAGAGGATGAGTAGACTAGGAAGAAAGATATCCTCTTTTACAAATGTTCTAAGTGGATTGGATGTTAGAAAAGTGTTATCTATGATATAGTCAGATGGATTGGATGTATTCAGATGGGTATATAACACTAAGATGGTTCATAACATTTGCTTTCTATTATCTATTATCTCTCTCATCCACTCTTCTTTATAACCAAAGTTACAACCACATAAAACATAGTTAGCACAGTATACAAGTTAAAGTCAAGGTTGTTATCTGCACCCAGTTGCATTGCCCACAGATAAGTCATTGTGCTTAATCTGTTCTCTTTTATACAATATCTGTGGACTTCTGCTTGAAGCAAGAACTGTACTTAACATATGCTAGTAAGCCCTTTTTATACAAGCAGAATAGCCTCTGAATAATAAAGATAGTTACCTACTAAGTCAAAAATAAGTCAGTAAGTTTGAGAGAATTATTGAGTAATAAAAGATTTCATTTAACTAGTGACTTGGAGACTTTCTCACTTACTTACACCATGTGTATGACCCCTCTAATTTGTTTATAACCTTAGACATGCCAACCATAGGGTCAAGTTATTCTGTATTTTATTTTTATGAAGTCCTCTGGACTAGGAATGACCAGGACCTGTCCTAATCATAGAAAGATCAATTAGTTTTGTTTGATCTTCTGGGGGCATTTGGTTCTAGGTACCTTTCCTGAAGTAATTCCCTTTATCTAGCATCTATTACATATACTGTGGCTTGGTCAATCCGTGCCTTTTAGACTAACTAGCTACTTAAGTCATCACAGTCCGCCACACCGTAATCACTTCAAAAAGCAAATGAGAGGTTACTGTTGGACTCCGTGAGCACTATCCCGCTGAGGTGATTTTGGCCACCTTCAAGCTTCGGCCAGACACAACCCAAAACAAGACTCTGTGGCCCATCTAGCTCTGACTGTGGCCTCAATCCCCTGTCAAACGCTATTAAAAATATGTGGCTATAATTGTAGGTCATCTACTTCATGCCTTTGGTGAGTTTTCGAAAAGTAGCCGAAATCCTATCAAGAGACCCTGGAGATGACCGAAGTTGCCTCAAGAGATAATATGTTTTACGCCAAAAGTTCCTATCAGCTCAGTCAAGAAGACACTTCAACACCCATTTTATATCGTGGGTATGGCATCAGCATGTCAAACACGTTGAGCGGAAAACAGGCCGAAAATCACGGTGTGAGTTGTATTTGTTGGCTCGGTACCCCACGCAGATCCACAGGAACTGATTCCAAACTTCAAGGACAGGAGGTCGGCCGAAAGTCAAATAATTAAGTTCCGCATCCACATGAGTGTCCATCTGCTCAGTGCTGAACGCACGCCGCAGCTAATTCTGACTCAGCACTGGACATTTATGCAACCCGGATGCTGTCAATCGCGAAACAAGGGGCCCTGAAACCCACACAAAAGGTACGAGTTTAGGGCTAATACTTGTTCACACTAGAAAAGAGATGTATTCAGTCAAGAAACAAGGGGAAATGAATGGGAATGATGTCACCAGAGGTAGATATATCTGGAGACAAACGGTTGAGCATTGAGCACATAGATAAGAAATCAAAGGAGAGATCCAGAGAAGGAAACGAAGGCATTAGGTAGCTGAGTAATTCGAACTAAACCAAGTGAATAGCTACAGTGAATGTCATATATGAGAGCTCTAAGTGAAACTGATAGGTAAATTGGTTCCATTGTAAGAAAATCCTATAAACTCGCAAAGGTGAGTAACGCCCTTCCACTGGTAAAGAGGTGATAGGGACCTGAGAACTGAGCTTGAACAGTGGAGGATAATTTGGAGTCCTCAACGTAACTGTCTACAGGTGCTTCCTCTGTAAAGACTGTATCAAAGTTGGACACATCCTAAAAATGTGATCAAAACGATGTCAACAGCAATAGCGATAACAAAAACGCGCCACAGGGCTCGAGACGGTCGGCTTGAACGGGGGTTGGATCTTCTTCTCAGATAGTTTCTTGAAATCGATATAATTGTTGAAGAAAGGGTGATGTCTAATTTCCTCCGCCCCATTCAAGCCGAGACGGCGCATGGGATCACGGGTCAATAATCCGATGAGGATATCTCGAGCTTCATTGGTAAACTCAGCTCCGAACTGAAGTGGATCATTGATGATCTTGTGATACATGGTATCAGTGTTCTCTGAAATTAATTGAATGGCCAGATCAGCCCTAGGGTAAGGATGTTGGAGCATACCATCGTAGAACGGGGGTAGTCCTGCGAGCATTTCATACAAGAGAACGCCCAAAGTCCACCAGTCAATCGTTTTATCTTTCAGAGTGCATGTCAAGTCACGAATGATAAGAAACGACATCAGCAAGAAACGACATCAGCTCACCGTAACCCTGTCCGTTCAGGATCTCGGGGGCGAGATATTCGGGAGTTCCACAGAATGTATTTGTCTTCTCGTTGCCTTTCATATTGAGCTTGCAAAGACCAAAATCGCACAAAGCGATGTGGCCAGTATAATCAAGGAGGATGTTTTCAGGCTTCAAGTCACTGAGAGCGTTGTATAGAGGCAAGGGACGAGTAAAATGAGGAAAAAGCTTACCGATATACGACATCGAGCTCATGTAAGTGCTCTAAAGCAAGTAAGAGTTCAGCACTGTAGAACCTAAGTGGAAAAGATGAACAACAAAATTCAGAAATGTGGATCCTACGTCCTCACCGGGCACGCTCTTCATTGAAACGTTGTTCTCGTTGAAGGTGATGGAACAATTCTCCGCCATTCACGAATCTGAAATAAGATTGAGTCATGATTGATGTCGAGCTGAGTCAATCCGTGAACGTACGCCAAAACCAGATAGAGCTTTTGCTCAGACTGAAAACTAAACTTTAGAGGAACAATGAAGGGGCTGTTCACTTGCGCGAGGACAAGGCGTTCGGCGAGTGTATGAGTGATTTCATTACGATTGACAATATGTTGTTTGCGGATGGTCTTGAGGGCATAAATCCGTGATGTGTCACGCTTCTTAACTTGCATCACCTACCAAATCAAATCAACTGTCAAACACACTCAAATGAAGCTCACCTTGCCAAAGCTTCCTTTGCCGATGACGGTAATGAGCTCGAAGTCATCGATGGTTAATGAGTGGCCGAAACTAGGTTTGTATGCCACTCCAATCTGAATCTTGCCCGATCCTCCGACAATATCATACCATTGGTCTTGATTGCCCATCTCATCAAAGTTGGGAACGAACTTGGTGCCGCCCAGGAAAAAATCATTCCCAAGGTCATCCGCCATGCCATCTGCACCACGCTTTGGTTCATCGGCACGGAGGTAAAGTTGGAGTGATATCTCAGAGTTTCGGGACACGTCACTACGTGCGGCGTCAATATCTCTTCTATGGCGACGAGAGAAAAGCATACAATGAAGCTTGATACATGTAGAGCGGCTTGTTAAGGTCGCCACCCAACGGAGTGATGAGGATTTGATTGACCTCGTATTCCATGACAATGTATGGTAACCACCAGCATTGCTTGCGCTGGACGCTATCTCTGTCACCCCGACTGAGTCTTGAGTGGAGTCAAGGATAACAAATACGAACCGATTTCCACGGGATTTATGAGCAAGTCTTTGTTGGGTCACACTCGACGGGGAAACGGATGCAGCTACCTTGGCCTGCTGAGATGCAAGTGCTGCCTGGATAACTGCAGGAACAGCAACACCATCAGGCAAGCCCAGGCCCTCCGCCCAGAGGACACGGATGGTGAGCAGGCCCGATCGGAAATTAGGCTTGCCATCTGGGTTACGAGGAGTAGGAGTGGTTGACCGATTGAGCGACGCTGCCTCAGCTTTGAGGTTGGTGGCAGAAGATTTCTTGCCACGAAGCCAGTCCATAGCAGTTGAGTGGGGTATATAAAGAAATGGATAACATAGTATGATATGATAGTTGCTTCAAATCACATCAATTCTCCACGTGAGTGCCCCTGAACAAATAGATATTTAGGTGTTTAGGGACCATGTGGTCTACGTCTGTTTGCCGGGCTGCAACGCCATGATGTGATGCCAAGCATCTATGTGTTTGTCAGCTGCAGATGACTCGTAGGCGTACACGTACCAGGCCAAAACCTCCGTAGGCTCTGCGCAATAATGACGGGCGCTGCTGGTAATCCCAAGAATGATCTTGACTAAACCAATGACAATCAATAGAAAAGGTCATTTCGATAAGATCATACTGTGTCACAGTCCTCATCGGGACATTGTCAAACATGCGCACGTAACGGTGCTTACGTTCATACGCCGTATCCCTGTCTATATAGTATACACCTGTAAACCTCGCAAGCAGGTCCTCCCTCCGTTCCAATGTCTGGCTCTCGCCCTAGCTCCGCAGACGAGAAGGCTACCATCGTCGAGACCAGGCACTCGCACCGCTTCTCCTTTTTCAAAAAATCAGACAAGGACCACAAAGATCCTGAGAAGAGTGAAGAGCCCACTTCTGAAGAGGTTCAAGTTGAGGAGTTTTCACCTGTTGCCTTTCTTGAATTATTCCGGTGAGTCTCTTTCTTCGCCCTCAACTTCATCTAACTGTACCAGCTTTTTAACAAAGCGTGAAATTGTAATAAATGTCATTGGCATCATCGCTGCTGCCGCTGCTGGAGCCGCTCAGGTGCGTAACCAACTTCAACAGCATCTTCACGATACTGACTCAAAGCATTCTTAGCCCTTAATGGCACTTCTCTTTGGAAATCTCACACAAGATTTCGTTGCTTTTCAGACGATTCTGAATGATCCCGCCAGACAGGACGATATTCCTGCCGCTGCCGATGCCTTTCGTCACAATGCTGCTCTGAATGCCAGCTATCTGACCTATATCGGTGCGTCTCTGGATCGATTCCTGTTCCATCCCTGCTTATTCTTTTCCTTATTGTATCAGGAGTGGGTATGCTTGCCTGCACCTATACTTACATGAGTGGTTGGGTGTATACAGGTGAAGTAAATGCGAAGAGACTTCGCGAACATTATCTTCGAGCAGTGTTGCGGCAAGACGTCGCATACTTTGACAAAGTTGGAGCAGGAGAAGTCGCAACCCGTATCCAGACTGACACTCGCGCGTATTCTATACTCGTAACTTGTGCCCCAGTTGCTCATGTTTGATTTTCTAGATCTCATCCAGCAAGGTACCTCTGAGAAGGTTGCTCTAGCCGTCAATTTTGTGTCTGCGTTTGTAACTGGCTTCGTCCTTGCCTATGTCAGATCCTGGCGTTTAGCCTTGGCTATGTCCTCAATCTTGCCTTGTATTGCAATCACCGGGGCCGCCATGAACAAGTTTGTTTCGAAATACATGCAGTATGTACTTTCTTAAGCATTCATTTCCTGCTCTGTTAAGTTATATCAGGCTTTCCCTCAAGTACGTCGCTGAGGCTGGTAGCATCGCCGAAGAGGTGATTTCCACCGTCCGAACTGCCCAGGCGTTCGGTACCCAAGCCATTCTCTCCAGCCTCTATGATACCTTCATCAACGACTCTCTTCAAGTCGACATGAAAGCAGCCATCTGGCATGGATTTGGCATGGGTATCTTCTTTTTCGTTGTCTATGCGGCTTATGCACTTGGTGGGACCAAACGCTTTCCATTCTATTGTGTCATTCTCAATTGTCTTGTTAGCTTTCTCTTTTGGGACGACGCTTATTAACCATGGTTGGGGTAAGTCAATTATGACTGCCAAATGTGATGCTATTCTTAAATCACTTTTTTAGCTAATGCCGGAGAGGTCATCAACGGTGTCATGTCGATTCTCATTGGTTCCTTCTCCCTGGCTCTTTTGGCACCTGAGATGCAAGGTTTGTAAAGCCTGACTCACCGAACATTCGCAATTGATTCTTTTTGGTAGCCATCAGCCATGCTCGTGGTGCAGCAGCTAAACTGTATGCGACGATTGATCGTGTCCCTGACATTGACTCCGCAAACCCCGACGGACTGCAACTCGAGAACGTGTATGGTGAGATCTCGCTCGAGGATATCAAGTTCCATTATCCGTCTCGCCCGAACGTCCCCATTGTTAAAGGTCTCAACCTTACCTTCAAGGCTGGAAAGACTGCAGCACTCGTCGGCGCTTCTGGTTCTGGCAAATCCACCATCATCTCTCTCATTGAGCGGTTCTATGACCCTACCGAGGGTACTGTGAAATTAGACGGTGTTGATCTTAAGGAGCTTAACCTGAAGTGGTTGAGATCTCAAATAGGCCTCGTATCTCAAGAACCCACTCTTTTTGCCACTACCATTGCTGGAAATGTTGCCCACGGTCTCATCGGCACCAGACATGAGCATGCCTCTGAGGAGCAGAAGTTTGCACTCATCAAAGAGGCCTGTGTCAAGGCTAATGCCGACAGCTTCATCAGCAAGTTACCCAATGGTTATCAGACTATGGTTGGAGAGCGTGGTTTCCTGTTGTCGGGTGGACAGAAACAACGTGTCGCTATTGCACGAGCAATTGTCTCAGACCCTAGGATTCTTCTTCTCGATGAGGCCACTAGCGCCTTGGATACCCAGTCCGAAGGCATCGTTCAAGATGCTCTTGACAAGGCTGCTGCAGGTCGGTTTTCCAAGTCTCTATCATCTGATGATTGACAACTAGTATTTTCAGGGCGTACCACTATCACTATTGCTCACCGCCTCTCGACTATCAAAGACGCCGACGTCATCTATGTAATGGGTGAAGGTCTCGTCCTTGAGAGTGGATCTCATCATGAACTTCTTGATGCCGAGGGTGCCTATGCAGCTCTTGTCCAGGCCCAGAAACTCAGAGAGGCTAAAGAAACGGTTACCGATCAAGCGGAAGATGCTGAGAGTGCAAAGGATCTCGACAAGGCCATCCGTGAAGAAGTTCCTCTCGGCCGCAAGAACACTGGCAGGTCTTTGGCTAGCGAGCTCGTTGAACAAAAGCGTATTCTTGCTGAGGCAAACGAGGTTAAAGTCAGCTACAGCTTGTTCTATTTATTCAAGCGCATGGGTTTCATCATGAAGGACCACTGGCACAAATACCTGGTTGGTTCCATTGCTGCTTGTGGTATGTTTCTACTTAGCATCTCTTTTCTATTCTCCAAGTCCATCTTCATGATCCAGCGTCTGGAATGGTCTATCCTGCCTTCGGTATTGTTTTCGCCAAGGGTATCAACAGCTTTTCCCAGATCGATTCCCATGAGCGCCGCTTCCAAGGTGATCGCAACGCACTCTGGTACGTGACTTGCCACGATATTCGACGACTTTATTTATTTGTCTCAATCCAGGCTCTTCCTCATTGCTATCATTTCGATCGTGATAGTTTCTGCCCAGAACTACTACTTTGCATCTACCGCTGCTGCCTTGACTGCAAGGTTGAGGAAATTGTCATTTCGTGCTATCCTTCGCCAAGACATTGAGTTCTTTGACAAGGACGAGAATAGTGTGAGTGGATATTCCCCTCTTGACACTCATCGTATTCACTAACACGCCCTCAGACCGGTGCTTTGACTTCCAGTCTCAGTAACGACCCTCAGAAGATCAACGGCCTTGCTGGCATCACTCTTGGAGCGTATGTTACTTCACACTTCGCTTCAAGTCCTATCTTATTAATTTCGCACCTCTAGTATCATTCAGGCCATCGCTACTGTTGTCTCTGGTTCTATCCTGGGTCTCGTGTTCATATGGAAGCTGGGTCTTGTTGCCATGGCTTGCCTTCCTTTGATCCTCTCTACTGGGTAAATCCGCCTTGTAAGTACTCTTCTTTGCTAATGTGCGTATGCTCTCATGTTTTTTTATATTATTCAGCAAGTTGTTGTTCTCAAAGATCAGAAAAACAAGAAGGCCCACGAAGAATCGGCTCAGATGGCATGTGAAGCCGCTGGCGCTATTCGAACAGTTGCCTCGCTTACTCGAGAAGAAGATTGCCTCAAATTGTACAGCAGTAGTTTGGAACTTCCATTGAAGCGTTCCATGCACAACGCTGTCTGGAGCAATTTATTGTACTCGTTCTCCCAGGCTACCACGTTTTTTGTTGTTTCTCTTGTCTTCTGGTTCGGTTCTCGCCTTGTTGCAAACCAAGAGTCCAGTACCTTCCAATTCTTCGTTGGTCTTATGGTGAGTTGAAGTGTTTTCTGGTCTTGACATATAATAACCTAAGTCATTTCTAGAGCGCAACTTTTGGAGCTGCTCAAGCTGGTAGTGTGTTCTCTTTCGTCCCTGACATCTCGTCTGCCAAAAGCGCAGCTACGGACGTTCTCAAGCTGCTCGATTCGGTTCCCGAGATCGACGCGGAGTCATCAGAAGGCAAGATTCTGAGCGACAAGGCGGTCCAAGGACACGTCAAATTTGAGAATGTTCATTTCCGTTACCCAACAAGGCCAGGTGTCCGTGTTTTGCGCGATCTTACTTTGGAAGTCGAACCTGGGACCTATGTTGCGTTGGTTGGTGCCAGTGGATGCGGAAAAAGCACTACGCAAGTCACATAAATGATATCCTCTTGTCGTGACTGATCCCAATGTCGACAGTATTCAATTGATCGAGCGATTCTACGATCCTCTTGCAGGAAGTGTCCTCGTACGTGATTTTCTCCATCCTGGAAGGATATCAACCCATAATTTGTTTGTAGCTTGACGGTGAAAATATCACGGAGTTTAATATCCAATCCTACCGCAAGCATATTGCCTTGGTGTCTCAAGAACCCACACTTTATGCCGGAACGATCCGGTTTAATGTCCTGTTGGGCGCTGTCAAACCAGCTGAAGAAGTGACGCAGGAAGAGATCGAGAATGCTTGCCGTGATGCCAACATCCTAGAGTTCATAAAATCTCTGCCTGAGTGCGTTGCTGAAACACCCTTGCACCTGATGACTCCATTGACAACATCATTTCAGCGGCTTTGAGACTGAAGTAGGGGGCAAAGGATCACAGCTCTCAGGTGGTCAGAAACGTAAGTGATACATGTATGAGAACGATATCAGGGCTCATGGATCGCATGTTCCGCAGAGCGTATTGCCATTGCTCGTGCCCTTCTGCGAAACCCCAAAGTGCTGCTTCTGGACGAGGTAGGTTCCATAGATGATTTGGATGCCATGCGGTACTGATACTCGTGGTTGCCTAGGCTACCTCTGCGCTGGACTCGAATTCTGAAAAGGTCGTGCAGGCGGCGTTGGACCAGGCGGCCAAGGGCAGGACGACGATTGCTATTGCACACCGGCTATCAACGATTCAGAATGCTGACCGAATGTATGTATCCGGTCCCTGCTTCGTATTGAATGTGCTGAACTCATCGTTGACTGGCAGCTACTTCATAAAAGAGGGATGTGTCAGCGAGTCTGGAACACACGACCAGCTGCTAGCGAAACGTGGTGATTATTACGAATATGTTCAGATGCAAGCCCTTAGTAGAAATGAATGAATATGAAATCCAGGACGATAGTATTGGGATTAGATAGTAGTTTCGCTTTCTTTTGTTCACGATCTTGATTGAATCACTGTACACGACTCATACGGTACTTATAATATAGACACGCATGACCAGAGGTAATTGTGATGTACATGTAGAGAAGAATGACCCCCCATAACTTGAAAGCTCCTAGTAAAGCTCCTAATATTACAACATGCTACTCAGTGAACAATCATCTACATAAGACTAAGACTGCTCACAAATGCAGGGAATTTTACTAGAGAAAGTGGTTTGGTGAATCCTGTTAAAAGTGATTTTATCAGTCTTATCTTAGTTATTATGGACTTGATTTTTGTAATTGTGCTTCACTTAGTATGTTGTTGTTTATTCCTATTTTCTATACTGTAACAAGCAAACTAGTGCTAAGACACGGTGAGTGTTCGAAGTAATTACGCCCCCTCAGCAGGGTGGTATCTACATTTATAAGATAAAATCCAATAATAGTTCAGAGGTGTGATGTGGAGATGTCTGGTTGAGGAGAATGTTAGAGTGGGTCAGGTTAGTAATGTTGGCTGTGGGAGTGAGCACAGGCCAATGGTAGCAAATAATAGACATAAGCTAGAAGAGAAATATGAGAGAGAGTATAAAGACATGGTGGAGGAGTGGAGGTTGTGGCTTGATGTGATGTGTTGGTTCCAAGGCTATTCTTAGTCATCCTCAGGGTCTTCCATATCATGTTCAGCAGCTAGGGAGTCTTCAATAGTGGGTGGCTTCTATCTGGGTAGACCTGTCCCATTCTTGGTGAATGCATCTGTTCTCTCAAGGAATTTGCTTAGGACAGCTATGCCTTGTTTTGTTCCAAGGATATCTGGCATATATATGGAGCTTGAGACATTGCAGAGGATTTGGCAGTGGTTTTCATATTGGGAGCATGTCTCAATGATGTGTTTCCATGTTTGTATTTCTTCTCCACAAGGGCAGGATATGCTTTCTGACATGATCACATGTACTACTCCTTATAAACATGTTTTATGACTTTTAGCTATTTACAGTTGTTCTATTATAAACTAACTTCTGAGACTTCTGCTTCCTAATTCTAGATAGAACTCTAACACTATTCCCCTAATCTATTTGAGAAGTGTAGCACATGAAATTCATGTTTTAAGTGAATATCTTGTTATTGGGCTTCATGTGGAGGTTATCCAGTATGTTAGTAGGTTTGCCTACAGTATCTGAAAGACTAAAATGCCAATAGAGCTTATTAAAAAACTAGTTCCAATCAAAGAGCTAGTATTTGTAGTCCACCCATCTGGAAAATACATCTCTGTGGTGATACTGCCTCCTCAACATTATACAAGCCTATCCTTTATGATGGCCACCCTTTTCACAACACACTCCAGTAGTAGTGATGCAATAAATTGGATATACTGTCTTCCATAATGGAAATACTCCTATCCAACTTAGTCTCCCATAGCAGAGTCCTACTTCTGTCAGTGTCTTACTACTAAAACCTCTACTTGGGGCAATAGGAGCTATACTACTGAAACCCTGAGTATCTCCTATAGTTCTTATTTGTATATAAGACTAGTAGTTACACTGTAATTTGCTAGTCTGATAATTGATGAAGATAAACTCTTGTTAAACTCAATCTCCAGTATTCAATAGCAATACACCAATCAGTACTCACTCCCATATTGGACTTCTTCTATTCATCTGAAGTTGCAACTATGTGGTAAATAGATGGTACAGCACATAAGCTGAAGCTAAGGTCATTCCACAAGTTTGCATCACTAAGCACAGAGTTTACATACTTCATGTATCTGAGCCAGCTTCACAGACTTCCATCTCCTGGTGTGAACTATGCCTGACAGTATTGGAAGATGCTTTGATCCTCCTAGTTAAGGCCTACCTTGAGTTCTTGAGCAACTCCTAAGAGATAGGTTATCACAAAATTGATTTTTACAATATCTATATTAAACTGCATAGAGTTTGTACAGAAATATAAGTAACATTGAAATAGAAAATTATTAAGCTTGTTAGGCT
>Ga0157366_1000973_pt1 | contig 12028 bp, 11 predicted proteins | sample AttbisABBM1_FD_113149 | JGI IMG/M metagenome (GOLD analysis project Ga0157366, IMG submission 113149) | Fungus gardens microbial communities from leaf cutter ant in Botucatu, State of São Paulo, Brazil - Atta bisphaerica ABBM1 | ecosystem: Host-associated > Fungi > Mycelium > Unclassified ...
GGCGGTGGTGGGTGGTGAAGTTGTGGGTTCGATTATGGGTGGCTATGACGGCCATCGTGGTTCTGCCTACTACCTTGGCGTACACCCTGATTATCAGGGGCGGGGTTTTGCTAATGCGCTGATTAACCGCCTTGAGAAAAAACTGATTGCCCGCGGTTGCCCAAAAATTCATGTGATGGTGCGGGAAGAAAATGACGCAGTACAGGGCTTCTATGAAAAACTGGACTACGAAATAGTGGATAGCGTACTGCTGGGTAAACGTCTGATCGAAGATCGCGAATACTGATTGATATTTTCCTCCGCTAATCCGATGTTCTGCATCCGGGTTAGCGGCTATAACCGTAACGAATCATGTTGAAATACTCTCCCGATGATTACGATGCCCGTGGTCAGTTGCGTTTGCCGCTGGTTTTTTGGGCTATTTTATTATTACAAGCCCGAACATGGGTGCTGTTTGTCATGGCCGGAGCATCGCGCCAACAGGGAACTGCGTTACTGGAACTGTTCTATCCTGATACACAAGCCGTCTGGTTGGGTATCGGATTGGGTGTGCCGGCAGCGGCAGGGCTATTGCTGACGGGATATCGTCAGCGTTTTCCCCGACTCTGGCAGACCTGGCGCTGGGTGCTGATCGCTACTCTGGGGATGATGCTGATCTTACAGGGCAGATTGCTCTGGCAGCAGGATGCACAGACTTCACCGCTGGTGCTGCTGGTTTCCCTGCTGGACGTGCTGGCTCTGATGCTGCTGCTCTGTTACCGGCGGCTGCGTGACTGTTTTGATCCGCAACTGAATCATTGAGGCTGTGTACTTCGCAGGGAATCACCAGCTTCAGGACACATCAGGTCATGTCATTTACCCACGACAGTAAACTTTTTACCGATCCGGTACTCAAAACTGTTCGGATGTTTTGCTATTGAAACCTGGAGTTGTAATGAAAAATCTTCGCCCGGCGTTACTGACCGCCGCTCTTCTGTTGGCTGGATGTGCTGGTTCCGCTAATCATGCTGATCATAGCGACTCATCAACCTGGTGGAATCCCGTGTCCTGGTCATGGTCCAGCCTTGCGCCGTGGAACTGGTTTGATTCTTCACTGGCTGTCACTGAGCAGGGAGTGGGGGGCGTTAACGGCACAACCGCATTACAACAGCAGGCCATTAATTCGGGGCTGAACGGACGTTATACGCTGCGAAGTGGCATGCGTATGGTGGATGGCAATGTTGTTTCTTTCTGGCAGGCGCTGGATGAAAAACAGGTGAAGATGGAGCTGAGTGGGCATGCTACTGTCGATCGCATTGAGGTGATGGATAAAAATATCAGCACAGAAAGTGGCGTGAAAATTGGCACCCGTTTTAGTGAATTGTACAGTAAAGCCTTTAATGCCTGTCAAAAAGGCAGCGGTGCTGATAGTCAGAACGTTATCTGTAAAGCGCCGAACAGCCAGCATATCAGTTATGTTTTCAGTGGTGACTGGCATGGCCCGGAAGGATTAATGCCTGCAGATGATACGCTGAAAAACTGGACGTTAAACAAAATTGTCTGGCAGCGCTAAAAAATGACAGGATCTTGTTTCTGAACATCTTTCTGGTGGTAACTTCGGGTATCATACTGGCCTGAGTCTGACCGTATAACCTGAGAACCAGGAGTGCATCGCATGTCGCATTTTCAGAGCGGGATCCTGTTAGAACACCGCCGTTTTGCTATTTATCTTGAAGCCCTGTGCCAGGGCGATACTGCAGCGATCAGCAGTGGTTGCCACACTTTTCTGCAACAGTTAGCACAACTGCAACAGCGTTATCCTGATGCCGGTTTAGGTGCGGTGATCGCTTTCGGTCATCGCTTGTGGGGGGAATTGCATCCTGGCAACTCTCCTGCTGAGCTGAAAGGTTTTCAGCCTATGGGCAGAGGGGCTGCACCCGCTACCCAGCGTGATCTCCTGATCCACATTCAGTCACTGCGTCACGATGTGAATTTCAGTCTGGCACAAGCCGCAGTGGCAGCCTTCGGTGATGCGATTCGTATTGAGGAAGAAACCCACGGATTTCGCTGGGTGGAAGAGCGCGATCTGAGTGGTTTTGTTGATGGCACGGAAAACCCACAAGGTGAACAGCGGCAGGATGTGGCCATTATCGCCCACGGTGAGGATGCGGGTGGCAGCTATGTCTTCAGTCAGCGCTGGCAACATAATCTGAAGATGTTTAACCGCCTGCCAGTGGCGAAACAGGAACAGATTATTGGCCGGACGAAAGAGAGCAATGAAGAGCTGGAGGGCGATGCGCGCCCGGAAACATCTCATGTTGCTCGTGTGGATCTGAAAGAAGAGGGTAAAGGGCTGAAGATTTTACGCCAGAGTCTGCCTTACGGTACAGCCAGCGGCGTTCACGGTCTGTTTTTCATCGCCTATTGTGCCACTCTGCACAATATTGAGCAGCAACTGCGGAGTATGTTTGGTGAAGCAGACGGCAAGCTGGATGCCATGCTGCGTTTTACTAAACCACAAAGTGGCAGCTATTTTTATGCCCCGTCACTGGAACAACTGGCGGCGCTGTAAGCGCGCTGTGACGTGAATAGCCTGGCGATGTCCTTGATTGCCAGGCTGCATCCTTCCAACAGATAGACCCTTCCCAAAAGTACGTGTTTGTTGCCTTATCAGATGCATGGTAAACCCTGTCTTTGATGAAGTGCTCCCCAAAAGTTGGATGCTAACTTTGTGCTGTAATCAGTTATTTATCAGGTGCGCCGTAAAACACCGTCCTTTAGAGCGGGGAGGATGTTAATTGGATGTCATTTCCCTGTTTTGCGTATAACTAATGCCAGGTGCTTATAGCGTTTTCTGCTTGCAAATCACCAAACGGTATATAAAACCGTTACAGCTTTTACCCGGGTTATAAATAAACTTAATGCACTCTAGGCGAAGGCCATTTTATCTTTTTTCAGGGTGCCACATGACATTACCGACAGTGAAAAAATTGGTCAGCGCGACGGCTTTCTCATTGCTGCTTGCCGGTACAGCGCAGGCAACCGAGCTGTTAAACAGTTCTTACGATGTTGCTCGTGAGTTATTTGCTGCCCTGAATGCGCCTTTTGCAAAACAGTGGGATGAACAACATCCGGGTGACACGCTGACGATTAAACAGTCTCATGCGGGTTCCTCCCGCCAGGCTCTGGCGATTTTGCAGGGGCTGAAGGCGGATGTGGTGACCTATAACCAGGTGACCGATGTACAGATCCTCCACGATAAGGGCAAACTGATCGCGGCGGACTGGCAGCAACGTTTGCCGAATAACAGTTCACCGTTCTACTCCACGATGGCTTTCCTGGTACGCAAAGGCAACCCGAAAAATATCCACGACTGGAGCGATCTGGTGCGTGATGATGTCAGGCTGGTCTTCCCTAATCCCAAAACCTCGGGGAATGGGCGCTACACCTATCTGGCTGCATGGGGTGCGGCTGAGCGTGCGGATGGTAAAGATAAAGCCAAAACTGAGCAGTTTGTTACCCAATTCCTGAAAAATGTTGAAGTTTTCGATACGGGCGGCCGTGGTGCAACAACCAGTTTTGTTGAACGGGGCTTGGGTGATGTGCTGATAAGCTTTGAATCAGAAGTGAATACTATCCGTAACCAGTACGCAAAAGACGGTTACGAAGTTGTGGTACCCAAAACAGATATCCTGGCTGAATTCCCGGTGGCATGGATCGATAAGAACATCGCAGCCAATAAAACGACCGAAGCGGCAAAAGCCTATCTGAACTATCTGTATACGCCACCTGCGCAGCAGATCATCACTCAGTTTTACTATCGGGTGAATAACCCTCAGTTGATGGAACAGTATAAAGATCGCTTCCCTCAGACTGATCTGTTCCAGGTTGCAGATGTGTTTGGCAGCTGGGATGACGTTATGAAAGTCCATTTCGCCAGTGGTGGTGAGCTGGATAAGTTGTTAGCAGCGGGGCGGTAAGAGGATGTTTGCAACCAGCAGTAAACGTGTGCTTCCCGGGTTTGGTATCAGCCTGGGAAGCAGTCTGTTTTTCACCTGTTTAATTCTTTTACTGCCGATCAGCGCGTTGCTGATGCAGTTATCGCAGATGACGCTGGCACAGTACTGGGAGGTGGTGAGCAATCCGCAGATCATCGCTGCTTATAAAGTGACGTTGCTGGCTGCGGGTGTGGCATCGTTGTTTAACGCAGTTTTCGGCATGCTGATGGCCTGGATCCTGACACGTTATCGTTTTCCGGGGCGTTCCATTCTGGACGGTTTGATCGATCTGCCATTTGCGTTACCGACAGCGGTGGCTGGTCTGACTCTGGCGGGTTTATTTTCCGTTAACGGCTGGTACGGTGAATGGCTGGCTCAGTTTGATATTAAAGTGTCCTACACCTGGCTGGGTATTGCTGTGGCGATGGCGTTTACCAGTATTCCCTTTGTGGTACGTACCGTGCAGCCTGTGCTGGAAGAGTTAGGGCCAGAATATGAAGAGGCTGCAGAAACGCTGGGCGCATCACCGTGGCAGAGCTTTCGCCGCGTGGTACTGCCTGAAGTTGCACCTGCATTGCTGGCAGGAACCGCGTTGTCATTCACCCGCAGCCTGGGTGAATTCGGTGCGGTGATTTTTATCGCAGGGAACATCGCGTGGAAAACCGAAGTGACTTCACTGATGATTTTTGTGAAGTTGCAGGAATTTGATTATCCGGCAGCCAGCGCGATTGCTTCGGTGATCCTTGCTGCATCACTGTTATTGCTGTTTGCCATTAATACCTTGCAAAGCCGCTTTGGCCGTCGTCTTGGAGGCCACTAATGGCAGAGGTAAGCGAATTGAAAAACGTCGGACAGGCTCGTTTTCAGTGGGGAAAATGGCTCCTGATTGCTTTGGGTGTCCTGATTTCTGCGTTGTTGCTGGTGGTGCCATTAGCGGCGATTTTCACCGCGGCTTTTTCTGAAGGTTTGATGGCCACGCTGAGTAATCTGCATGATGCCGATATGCTGCACTCCATCTGGCTGACAGTACTGATTGCATTGATTGCTGTACCGGTGAATCTGGTTTTTGGCACCTTGCTGGCCTGGCTGGTTACGCGTTTTACCTTCCCTGGACGCCAGTTGCTGTTGACGATATTTGATATTCCGTTTGCGGTTTCGCCGGTGGTTGCGGGTTTAATGTATTTGCTGTTTTGGGGCATTAATGGTCCGGCTGGTAGCTGGCTGGATGCACATAATATTCAGTTAATGTTCTCCTGGCAGGGGATGACGATGGTGACGATTTTTGTGACCTGCCCATTTGTGGTTCGTGAACTGGTGCCCGTCATGCTGAGCCAGGGCAGTCACGAAGATGAAGCCGCCGTGTTACTGGGGGCGTCTGGCTGGACGATGTTCCGGCGTGTGACATTGCCGAATATCCGCTGGGCATTGCTGTACGGTGTGGTGCTGACCAATGCCCGGGCTATTGGTGAGTTTGGCGCAGTGTCGGTGGTTTCGGGCTCTGTACGTGGCGAGACTTACACACTGCCATTACAAATTGAATTACTGCATCAGGATTACAACACCGTGGGCGCATTTACTGCTGCCGGGCTGTTAACCCTGATGGCGATAGTAACACTGTTTCTGAAAGGCGCGTTGCAATGGCGGTTAGAAAACCAGCGGCACCGTCTGCAAGAGGAGGGGAAAAATGAGCATTGATATCGGTAACATCACAAAATCCTTCGGTAAGACGAAAGTCCTGAATGATATTTCCCTGGATATCCCTTCCGGGCAGATGGTGGCATTGCTGGGGCCATCCGGTTCCGGGAAGACGACTTTGCTGCGTATTATTGCAGGTCTGGAAAATCAGAACAGTGGCCGTATCCGCTTCCATGGCAAAGACGTTAGCCGCGTTCATGCCCGTGATCGCCAGGTTGGTTTTGTCTTCCAGCACTATGCGCTGTTCCGTCATATGACGGTATTCGACAATATTGCTTTTGGTCTGACCGTGCTGCCACGCCGTGAACGTCCATCTAAAGCGGAAATTCAGAAAAAAGTGACACGTTTGCTGGAGATGGTGCAGTTATCCCATCTTGCCGGACGCTTCCCGGCACAGCTTTCCGGCGGTCAGAAACAGCGTGTGGCACTGGCTCGCGCTCTGGCAGTGGAACCACAGATCCTGCTACTGGATGAGCCCTTTGGCGCGCTGGATGCTCAGGTTCGTAAAGAATTGCGCCGCTGGCTGCGTGAATTGCATGAAGAGTTGAAGTTCACCAGCGTATTCGTTACTCACGACCAGGAAGAAGCGATGGAAGTGGCGGATCGCGTGGTGGTGATGAGCCAGGGGAATATTGAACAGGCAGGTGCACCTGATGAAGTCTGGCGTGAACCTGCAACCCGCTTTGTTCTGGAGTTCCTGGGTGAGGTGAACCGTTTTGACGGCGAAGTGCGTGGTTCACAATTCCATGTCGGGGCACATCACTGGCCACTGAGTTATACTTCGGCCCATCAGGGCGCTGTGGATCTGTTCCTGCGTCCCTGGGAGATCGATGTCAGTCGCCAGAGCAGCCTGCAAACGCCTTTGCCGGTGCAGATTGTGGAAGTGAGCCCGCGTGGTCACTACTGGCAACTGACTGTTCAGCCTATTGGCTGGAGCCATGAACTGGTTACTGTGGTACTGGAAGGCGAGCAGGCAACCCCGGTTCGTGGTGAACATCTGTTTATCGGTTTGCAGCAGGCACGCCTGTATAATGGTAATACACTGCTGCGCCCCGTTGCCTTTGCACAAAGCGCCTGATATTTTTTAGCTGACTCTTTTCCGACAGAGGCTGGGTAATTCCGGCCTTTGTCATTTCATGCCTGGAATCGCACCTTGACCACACTCGAACAGACTATCGGTAATACCCCGCTGATTAAGTTACAGCGACTGGGCCCGGATAACGGCAGTGAAATCTGGCTGAAACTGGAAGGGAATAATCCCGCAGGTTCGGTAAAAGATCGTGCGGCGTTATCGATGGTTCAGCAGGCGGAATTACGCGGTGAAATTTCACCCGGTGATGTACTGATTGAAGCAACCAGCGGTAATACGGGGATTGCACTGGCGATGATTGCCGCCATGAAGGGATATGTTTTAAAACTGCTGATGCCAGAGAATATGAGTGTTGAACGTCAGGCGGCTATGCGGGCTTATGGTGCAGAATTGATTCTGGTCAGCCGTGAAGCGGGCATTGAAGGGGCGCGCGATCTGGCTCGTGAGATGGAGGCGCGTGGTGAGGGCAAGGTGCTTGACCAGTTTAACAATGCCGACAATCCACTGGGCCACTATCGCACAACCGGTCCGGAAATCTGGCAGCAAACCGCTGGGCGAATCACGCATTTTGTCTCCAGTATGGGGACGACCGGTACGATTACCGGCGTTGGTTGTTTCCTGAAAGAGCAGAGTGAGACGGTGCAGATTATTGGCCTGCAACCTTCTGAAGGTAGCAGTATTCCCGGTATTCGTCGCTGGCCGGCAGCCTATCTGCCGGGAATTTTCCGTCCGGAGCTGGTGGATCGGGTGATAGAGATGTCACAGCAGGAAGCGGAGGAAACTATGCGCCAGCTGGCACAGCGCGAAGGGGTTTTCTGTGGTGTGAGTTCTGGTGGTGCGGTGGCTGGTGCGTTGCAGGTTGCTGCCGCGAATCCGGGCAGTGTGGTTGTGGCGATTGTTTGTGATCGCGGTGATCGTTATCTCTCTACTGGGGTTTTTTGATCCACTATGAAAATTTTACTTGTTGATGACGATCTTGAACTGGGCACGATGCTTAGCCAGTATCTGATTACCGAAGGTTTCGATGCTTCTTTGGTTCTGACGGGTAAAGCTGGGGTTGCGGGTGCGCTATCGGGGGATTATAACGCGATGATCCTCGACATTATGCTGCCGGATATGAGCGGTATTGATGTATTGCGTCAGGTACGGCAAAACAGTCGCCTGCCAGTAATTATGCTGACTGCGAAAGGGGATAACATTGATCGGGTCATTGGCCTGGAAATGGGGGCTGATGATTATGTCCCCAAACCCTGTTATCCCCGTGAGCTGGTGGCTCGTCTGCGCGCAGTATTGCGCCGTGTGGAAGAGCAGGCAAACATCGTAGCGGAAAATAAGGAGATCGTCAGTTGGGGAGCATTAACGCTGAACCCAGCAACACGGATTAGTGAGTGGCAGAAGAAACCCTTTGATCTGACAGCTTCTGAATTTAATTTGCTGGATTTGCTATTGCGGACACCTGATCGCGTGGTGTCAAAAGATGAACTTTCTGAGAAAGGACTGGGCCGCTCACGTGAAGCCTATGATCGTAGCGTGGATGTGCATATCAGTAATATTCGTCAGAAGCTGGCTGCCCTGACCAACGACACCATCACGATTGAAACGGTTCGTAGTATTGGTTATCGCATCCGATGACATCGCGTTTTCGTGGTTTTCTGTTCTGGAAGATCCTGCTGGGTTTCTGGCTGACTTACCTTGTGATCACTCAACTGATATGGCTGGGGGTGAGTCTGTATGGTCATCACCGCGAATCACCGGAGAATATTGCCACCAGACGCATTGTTAATCTGCAAATGACTTCGGCAGTATCTGTATTGCAAAGTGGCGGGCCTGTTGCATTAAAAGCCATGATGAGCGACTGGCCTGACAGTGATCGCCAGTTCTTTTCAGTACAGCAAGTCACCAGATTACCCGCAGAGAGCGTACAACAGAAATCGGGGCTGAATATGGCTTCGAATAAGTTTCCCCGACAGGTGACCGAATGGGTGACGGGGGCAGATGGCCACTACTACCAGTTACGCTATGATGTTAATGGATTACGTGAGGACAGCCAGATAAACCAGCGGTCGGGTATTCTGCATATCCCGGAGCTGCTGTTGATCATTGGCGGATTCTGCGGTTTGCTGTTCAGTCTGGTTCTGGCCTGGAATCTGACCAGCCCGATGCGTCAGCTACGTGAAGGATTTGCCCGGGTATCCTCAGGGGATCTTTCTGTCCGGCTATACCCCAAAATGCGGCGGCGTCATGATGAGTTATCGGCGGTGGCCAGCGATTTTGATGCGATGGTTAAACGCCTGTCAGTGCTGGTAAGTGCGCGTGAAGAGCTGCTGCACGATGTTTCTCATGAGCTGCGTTCACCACTGGCCCGATTGCAACTGGCAACCGGGCTGGCTCGTCAAATTCCAGACTCAGTAGAAAGCTCGCTGGATCGCATTGATGAAGAAGCACGACGTCTGGATAAAATGATTGGTGAATTACTGTCGCTCTCCCGCGCTGAACAGCAAAAGATACCGGATGAACAATATTTTGATCTGCTTGGATTGCTGGAAGTGGTGACGAATGATGCCCGTTATGAAGCCCAGGTCCCTGGTGTTGAAATTCTACTGGATGCTGATGATAAGCTGGATTACATGGTAAAAGGGGATGCCAATCTGATCCGTTCTGCGGTGGAAAACGTGGTGCGCAACGCATTGCGTTTCTCTCTCCATGGGCAGCAGGTGATGATCACGCTGCGGCAGGACGCAGCCTGGCTGGTGATAGTGGTACGTGATCAGGGGCCGGGAGTGGAACCTGATAAGTTATCCAGTATTTTTGATCCCTTTGTGCGAGTGAGTTCTCCGCTTTCCGGGAAAGGATATGGCCTTGGCTTGTCGATCGTGCGTAAAGTCGTGCTGGCACATAAAGGTGATGTAAAAGCTGAGAATGCCCGTGAAGGGGGACTGGAACTGACGATTCGACTGCCACATTGGGAGGGATAAAAAAGCCCTCAGACAGAGGGCTTTTTAGCGGTAATCGGCGATTACTTCTTAATACGCATGACCGGGGTTTCACCGACAGTCACGCTACCTGTCAGTTTAGTCAGCTCTTTGATCTCATCCATGTTGGAGATAACGACTGGTGTCAGCGTTGATTTCGCTTTCTCTTCCAGTAAAGGCAGATCGAATTCGATGACGACGTCACCTTTCTTCACTTTCTGGCCTTCTTCAGCGATGCGTTTAAAGCCTTCGCCTTTCAGCTCTACGGTATCAATACCAAAGTGTACAAACAGCTCAATACCGCTGTCAGACTCAATGGAAAACGCATGATTGGTTTCGAAAATTTTACCAATGGTGCCATCAACCGGAGCAACCATTTTATTGCCAGATGGTTTGATAGCGATACCATCGCCAACAATTTTCTCTGCAAACACAACATCCGGCACATCTTCGATGTTGACGATCTCACCAGACAAAGGCGCTACGATTTCAATCGAACCAGATACAGAATCTGATTTATCGCCAAAAAGTTTTGAAAACAAACCCATGTTCTTCTCCTAAGCAGTAATATTGGGCCAGCCGTTTTCCAGGCCTTAGCAGAGTGTTTTTTCTTCAATGAACTTGTTGACCAGGTTCATCAACTCTTCCGCTGTTGGTTGAGTCAGAGCCTGTTCTGCCAATGCCTTCGCGTCTTCAAAATTCGTATTACGAATAATTTTCTTGATGCGTGGGATAGAAATGGAGCTCATGCTGAACTCATCCAGCCCCATTCCCAGTAGCAGTAGTGTAGCACGTTCATCACCTGCCAGCTCACCGCACATACCGGTCCACTTACCTTCTGCGTGAGAAGCATCAATAACCTGCTTGATCAACGTCAGAACGGAAGGCGACATCGGATTGTAGAGATGGGAGATCAGATCGTTACCACGATCAACTGCCAGAGTATACTGCGTCAGGTCGTTTGTCCCAATACTAAAGAAATCAACTTCTTTCGCCAGGTGGTGTGCAATCACCGCCGAGGCAGGTGTTTCCACCATAATGCCCATTTCGATAGACTCATCGAAAGCTTTGCCTTCTTCACGCAACTGGGCTTTCAGCGTTTCCAGTTCTGCTTTCAGGAAACGTACTTCCTCAACGGAAATGACCATTGGGAACATGATACGCAGCTTACCAAATGCGGAAGCACGCAGGATGGCACGCAGCTGCGCATGTAGAATTTCGGTACGGTCCATGGCAATACGAATCGCACGCCAGCCGAGGAACGGGTTATCCTCTTTCGGCAGGTTCATATAAGGCAGATCTTTATCGCCACCAATGTCCATGGTACGCACGATCACCGCCTGAGCGCCTACGGCTTCAGCAACGGCTTTATATGCATGGAATTGCTCATCTTCACTTGGCAGGGAGTCACGGTCCATAAACAGGAACTCGGTACGATACAGGCCTACGCCTTCTGCACCGTTACGTTCAGCACCTGCGACATCGCGAACTGTACCAATGTTGGCACAGACTTCAACCTGGTGACCATCAAGAGTGATCGCCGGAAGGTCTTTCAGTTTTGCCAGTTCATTTTTTTCAGAAGTGTACTGATGTGCAACTGCTTTCAGCTCATCAATCACATCAGTTGTTGGGTTAACGTAAACCTGGTTGTTTACGCCATCCAGGATCACGTAATCGCCATTTTTAACCTGGCTGGTCACATCACCTGTACCCACGATGGCAGGCAGTTCCAGAGAACGCGCCATGATTGAGGTATGAGAAGTACGGCCACCGATATCGGTAATAAAACCCAGTACTTTTTTCAGATTCAGCTGGGCTGTTTCTGATGGTGTCAAATCTTTGGCAATCAGCAGAACTTCTTCGTTGATTGCGCTCAGGTCAACGATATGCAGACCCAGAATGTTTTGCAGCAGACGTTTACCGATGTCACGTACGTCAGCAGCACGTTCTTTCAGATATTCATCATCCAGTTCTTCCAGTGCTTTCGCCTGACCATCAATGACAGAAAAAGCCGCGGCATCTGCAGTCGCATGCTCATCTTTAATCAGAGTGATGATTTCCTGCTCAAGTTCTTCATCTTCAAGCAGCATAATGTGGCCTTCGAAGATCGCTTCTTTTTCTTCACCGAAGGTTTCCCCGGCTTTGACTTTGATCGCTTCCAGCTGCGCGGCTGCTTTTTTACGACCATCAAGAAAACGCTGAACTTCCTGATCACATTGGTCGGCAGAAATTTTCTTCCGGTTGATGACAATTTCATCTTCCTTCAACAAAAGTGCTTTGCCGAAAGCGATACC
>Ga0157366_1000975_pt1 | contig 12022 bp, 20 predicted proteins | sample AttbisABBM1_FD_113149 | JGI IMG/M metagenome (GOLD analysis project Ga0157366, IMG submission 113149) | Fungus gardens microbial communities from leaf cutter ant in Botucatu, State of São Paulo, Brazil - Atta bisphaerica ABBM1 | ecosystem: Host-associated > Fungi > Mycelium > Unclassified ...
CTATCAGATAATCAACTACAACCATTTCTAACACTAAACTCCAGTGTCAACAACAATACACTTTTTCTATTAGTACTTGCTATATTGACACTGTTTCTCATTATTTAAAGTTGTGACCAAGTGACAAGTAGATAGTGCACCACATAAGCTGAAGCCAAGATTATCCCTGAAGTTCACTGTTGTAAAGCATTCCACTTACTCAGTATTTGTATACAGAAATCAATGGAAAATTTTACTTTAAGTTCAATATACTAGTACTACTACTTGTCTTACTTCACTCATGCTACTAAGGTCTCCACTATAGAACTCATTATTGGTAAGTAGTCATCAGTTATCCGCACTGCACCATGCTGCTATACATTCTGTTCATCCAACATCCACAACCCTGCATTTTCAGATAAGTTTCCATACTTGATTTGAATTCTGTCTTAAACCTATAGACTTTGTTCTTAAGTGTGAACCACACTTGACAGTCAGTTATTTCCAGTTCTTTGTCTTCTTCTAATCCTCAACTCTTTCATTCTTTTTCCTAAAGCTATCTCAATTTCTTTTTTATATTGTTGCTTTGAAAAAACATAATCATTTTTTGACACCTCTTGAATCAGCTCACATGAGGAGAATGATGATGCCAACATGGTCAGAAACTACCAGAAATGAAACATACTGAATTCACTTCTTTAGAACTTTCTTCATAGGTATTAGGTTCTTTTTCATCTTTCTCTTTCTCTTTTCTGGGTTGAGTTCCTTTCTTGCAACTTTGAAAAACTGTTGAATGCTTTGGAGATAGGTATTCTTGTCATTGTGGTTGATGTTGCCTCGATTTCGATTGTTAAGTATTGTGGTGATGAAGGTGGTTGGTGATAATGTGGGCTAGGATCATGGTGAGAATGAAGTGTTGACATGTGTTGTGTTAGAGATAATTTGGTAGTCTTAAAGTCCAGTGACTGGGACAATAAATGAGTAGACTAAGACTAAAGATATGTGCTAATATGATCTTGACTTACTAATCGTTTAGGATTCTCATTTACTCCCCAATACTACGTAGTGTTCGCTCGCTCGCTACAAGTCCCTCCAACATGTCCATCATTAGCGATACTGAGCAAGTTCTTCAATGTTGCTGTTTCAATCAAATTACTGACTTGTGTAAAGCTATCTGATACACAATATCCGTCTGTCGTACCTCAAGGAGGTGGAGGACCTCTATGGACCCAGAATCATCGCCTTTGACCCCTCCTACACCTCCAATCCCTACATCACCCATGCAACCCTCGCAGACTCCGACAGATGGCCCGAGCTCAACATGCCTCAGAGCCCCCAAGTCAGTCACGACGAACCCGAACGGCCTGCTGGCTTTCCAGGTGCCAAGCTGAAATATACCCAAACCATTATGGCGGGTAAATCCGGTGGTCTAGGTCTTCGTGTCCATGGAAAGCAGGCTTCGACCTCCAAACGCTTTTCCAAGTCTGGCATCCAAGTTCCCGCCTTGCAACACCATATTTCGACTTCGACACTTGCTCAAGATGCTGCCTCGTCCCCATCCATCACTACAAAGGAAACCATTGCTGCAATGAACTGGCACAAAGATCCAGGGGAGGCAGTTGCATCTCCACCTCCTGCAAAGATCATGACGGAGAGCTCACCGTCAAAACCCGAGGTCACGATTGAGGCTCCGTCTGTAAATGAAGAAGCCCCAGTCCAGAAGGTGGTGCAATTCGTCCCCAAGTTCAAAGGTGCTGCTGAAATGGAGAGAAGACGAAGAGTGCGGATGGCTGCACGTCTTGGACTTAACGCCGCTGCCGCACCGCCGCCACCACCGCCTCAGCCACTTACCTTGTCTTCCTCTGATGACGACCCCCAGCCTCACTCAAGCGATGAGTCCTCGGATGACAGCGATTTCGGCCCTCAGGCAGCACATGATATGACCGATGAGGTAGATGAATTTGATCCGTAGGCCTGATCTTGAACTCTCTCATCGAATCATCTAAGCCTTTGATACAGTGATTTTGCCACTAATCGTACAACCATGACCTCTGACATTTCTGACGACATCTCGGTCCTCTCAGCAGGCATGAACTCTGTATCTATCTCTTCCACACCTGTATCCCTCAACACCAATGCTCGTCTACGACCCCGCCCAAGTCCCGTCTCTGAAGGCGATCATATTGTCCTCCAACCTCGCAGCGATTTACTTTCAATTGACAAGAATTTTGAAATGTTAACACCCGCTGTCAGTACCGGCGACGATGGCGAGCTTACATCCAAAGCCTCCGTCGGTAGTCCTCCTGCACAACACACCTGCTCTGCTGGTAGTGGTTCTAGTAAACTCTCTTCCGACAATTTCTTCTTCCGAAAGAAAGTTCTCCCTATCAGGACCCAACAATCTGCCTTGTCAAGGATGCTTAATGGTGGTAAATCATCCAATCCCTTCACAGAAACATATGCTTCAGTCTCTGGACGAAGTGCACCAGTGTCAACTGTCGTGTCTGTCTACTTCCCTCATGCAAAGCGACCCGCTGGAAAGCCAATGGATCTCACCATTTCCAGAGATGCTACAGTTGAAGAGGTTATCGGATTTGCTCTGTGGACATACTGGGAAGAGGGATGGTTGCCAAAGTTGGATGAAGGTTTAAGTGGACCTTCTGATCCCATCTGGGATGACAAGGTGTCTGCCTGTGGATGGGTTCTCAGACTTGCAGAAGACGATGGAGAAGTAGATGATGACTTCCCTCGTGTGTTTTTCTTCCACTGTAAGTGCTGTTTCGTCATTAATTGAATATCTAGCACCCGATCGGCTTGGAAAAATCATCAAATTTAGTGCAGACGCATATGTCGTTCTCGAGGCCTCGCCTACTCAAAGTACGCTAATAACTCTAGCTTAAACAACCATCAATTTGACCTGCACACTACAGCTAGACAGAACCACGAGATCGAAACTAAGATCCAACGACCGATCAAAGCCGTCAAGAAACAGTCCGAAAACAAGCTCGCTCTTCCAAATCCAGTAGCGCCCTCCGCCGTCGGCTCATCTAGCATCTTGACCGCAAGTTGGGGACCCATTGCGCCCATCTCAGCATCTCTTGGTCCATCAAGTAGCCATGGCCCACCAATCTTCTTGCGAGTTCGTGTTGACATGGCTGACGCTGGACATGTGTCGACAACCATTCCAGTGTAGGCTTGCTTTCCCTTCTGTTTTGGCCTGCGCTGCATGACCCTGCACATGATAGGTCCGCAGGAATGTATATGCAAGAGGCCCTGGAAATGGTTTGTCGTAAACGAAAGTTGGCTAACCCGAAAGAGTATGCGCTGCTTTTGGCTGATAGGAGTATTTTGATTCCCCTCGATCGGACTGTTGCAAGTTTGCAAGGCAAGAGGGAATTGTTACTAGTCAAGAGAAGCGTATTGCCTACGCTGGGAGGGAATATTGTAAGGGGTGTTGGCAGGACTACAGATCCAAATGGTGTGTTCCTATCACAGAGAGTGCTGGTTTACTAACTCAGAACTATTCCAGCTTCTATCTTCAAGAATTCTGATATGCCAGAGACACAATACATCACAACTGTGGACTACACAGCGGCATACAAGGTTGGAACATCTCTGCTCTTTCAGGACTGACACTCAGGACCACATAGAAATTCACAATATACCGCAAAATGCCCATGCTGGTCGCTCGACAACCACGAACGCTCGCTGTTGATGGCGAATGGGTGCACGTACGTCGTATTTGTCTTTAAGGGAATCCCTATAACCTTCTCTTTCCATATGTAGATTATGCCCTCGAGCAACAAAGCGAAAAACGTGTTCGATAGCGGTCGAACATCCTCTTATCACATCAAAACCATCGTCGATTGTCAACAGTCATCCAAGTCATCTTCTGTATTTAAGTTGGTTCTTACACGTGGTGGAGGTACAACGAAACGATATGATTTTGAGGCAGAGAATCCCAAGATGGCGACAGAGATTGTTCAAACGATAAAGAGCTTGAAGAATTCGTTGGAGAGGTGTGGGACTGTTAACAAGTCGAGGAGATCAAGGCAGGTTGTATGATACGATATAGATATACGTGGTCTCGCATCCCCAGCTGCAGACCGTCTCACTTTGCGGACTCAAATCAGACCGAAAAACAGGTGTATTATCAGAGTCAGTGTGAAATAAATGAATGCTAAATGAGCACTCCCTTGGATTATAGTGTGAATTAGATGTGTTTTTTCAACAGCCATTCTCAGCGAGTCGTGTTTTAATTTCCATTTGGTTAAGGATTTGGATTTGGATTCTGGTTGGTAGATAGATCACCTTGCGAATTTCGCAGCTGTAAATTCATTTGGAGAGCCACATCCAATTCATCGCACACGAATCCCAGTCTAACAGTGGTGCTCATAGTCATATACGATAGCGAAGAAATCGGTCGTGCTAATGAGGTTCCATAGCGAGCCAGTCGTTGCAAACGAATGATCAAGTCACTGTACCCATCTGGTGCTGGAGATCATAAGCATCACGCGCACGATGATCGATTGCCCCGGATATCCATATCGAGTATGTGATGTGCAGATATGTTGCAGCAATACATCTGGAAAAGACAATCCTGTGCTAATTTGCAATGCTCAACGAATTACTTGCAGATCATATTGATGTCATCAACGTTTATTCAAAGCTTTTGAATCATATTGTTGGACGAACTACTGAACCATCTTTCTCTCTGCAATACAAGTTGGCGAACGCTGACACCATCTTATTTAAAACTGGGGAACACTCTTTACCCCATCTTTAACAGCCTGCCAACTCTCGCGGTTTGCTAATTTAGTGAACCATGCATTGACATGAGGTCGTTCTTGGATGAAATTAACTCCAGCAGCAGGAAGGAGAGCACCGTAAGGGAGGTGGAATATATCCGCCAAGGTCATCTCCTATCCATCATTTAGCTGATGTTCGTTGATGGCAGGAAAAAAAGAAACTTACGTCACCGGAGAGATACTGCTGCTTTGACAAAATCTGCTCATAGATATCCATTTTTTCTGCTAGTTTCGCCTGGAGTTGATCAGCCCTTGCTTCGTCAACCGGCATGTTGTAGCGTCTAGGCCCATCAGTTGTTATCCTGATAAGATTGACGATGGCTTACTTCTTGATAACACGCTCATAGACGAGAGGCGCAGCGAATGCGTCAAAATTCGACTGCTCGATGGAAGCTGCTTGCTCAAAAGCAGCCTGCTTGATTAAACCTTGTGGGATAAGGGCTGTCCCCGAGTGAGGTTCCTTGGCGTCCAGATATCGGCTAATAGCACGACTTTCATACAAAATCAATCCATTGTCGTCCTTTTCCATATACGGTCAACTCAATTTGACGATGGATGGCGTTTCAACACTCACGATGTAAGGGACTTGTCCGAAAGGCTGTTTGGCCTTGAACTCGGGAGATTTGTGCTCACCCTTGGCGAGAGCCACATCCTGGAACTCGAAAGGGATTTTCTTTTCGTGAAGCACCATGGCAACACGTTTGGTGCAAGTGGAGACAGGGGAGCCGTGGAGTATCAGGACCATAGTGGATGGGATGAGGTAGAAAAGTCCCGAGGTCTCATGGGTTTATATCTTGGCTAGCTAAGAAGTCGAGATGGATGACTAAAAAGGATAATCTGAATGACCAAGTGCTTACGGACTATCTGGCACGTGACCTGACCATACTGTCGCCAGAAGTGAGTAAGTGCTACAGTGCAACACATCATTATGATAGTTTCCTTCCCCTTTACCTTTACTTTTTCTGTCCCTGGTCTCCCCAATCCCTTTTCTCCAAAATATTCTCGCACAATATCCTGTCCAAAGCCTACTCATGGTCCATCCCTTGACATACAGGATGGCAAGGCATCAGGGAACAGACCAGCTCTGTCCTTGCCAGCATCCTCTTCCTCCCCGAGACGACAGAAAAACCTGAAACGTGGCTGGGAACCTGAACTTGTTGAATCCATTGGCAGTCAATCGTCTACAACCCTGGTCTCTACGAGCGGCTATCATGGTCCTCCCTCAAAGGGTGTGCATGACCAAGGTGCGCTGTATTTCGCTTGCTAAACTATGGACTTGATGCCTCACTCCGTCCTCTGCCTCGCGCTCCAGGCAGGGCTCGTGCTCTCCATGCTCGGCACACATGTTCGGTGCAGTCACCATTATTATTATTAACATCCCAATCCCTCTGAACAGTCATGCTGATGCAAAACATCCTTTTCCTTATAGATCTCTCCCCTCCCTGCAAAAAGCGTCGTGGTTTAGCCGGTTCCATCGTCTCAACAGCAGTCAATGCTGCACTTATCGGAACGGCAGTCGGGCTTACTGTCTACCGACTGTGAGTCTTTTCTATCTATCGTCTCTTGATTGAACCAGGTCAGAGAACTGATGTTGTGTCCGCTACCCTCAAGTTGGCGAGGTCGTGACAAAGAGACTCACGCTGTCGAAGCCGCAGATCCCAGTTCTGACTCTGAAAATGGATCTTCCCATCAACTTCCACCTCCACCACCCTATCAGGAACGTGAATGGACACCCATATCCCATCCCATTGTATCTGCATCCCGACCATTTCCTAGCACCACAGTAACAACGCCACGTAGAAAGATTGTCCATCGTAGTGGGAAGAGAATACGGAGAATTCGCGCCTTTCGGCCTCAAACTGCCCCAAGTCCTAAACGCGTAGGACCTAGTAGTCACACACCTGTCGAGCCTGATTCCGGACAAGATAATGGCGATGATCATGTGTGTTTTGCATCTTAGGTTTCGCTTTAAGACTGACGAGAGTCCTAGATGGATTGGATTCAAGACAGGCTGGCGCGGCTGATCGAGGAGGGAAAGCGGGCACTGAGCAGAGAGGTGGTAGTAATGAGCGATGCAAGAGAAGATGAGGTTGACGATGGCAGCAGTGCTTGGGAAGAAGAAAATGATCGCTACCCTCCTCACCATCAGTCCACACCATCAATAAGAAGAGCAGGCTCCCTTCGTCGCGTAACGAAACGATCTCGAGTCCAAGATCCCTTTTGCGATTCCTGGAATGGCTCAGACCACTCGCTACCGATAACAAACGCTATGAATGTTCCTACGACGCCGAAACGAACGCATGCGAAAACCTTTTCTGCTGATGCTGTCATTACAAGGGAGGACGAGAATGCATGGGAGAGCCCTGAATTGAGAGAGACGATGCGACTGGCACGAGAGAAGATTATGGCCAGTAGAGGGATGCCGTAAAGCAAGGAAGTGAATTCTGGTATCCGAATACGATCATTACCTATAGGCCAATCGCTGGACCTATATCTGCTCAAGGGTTGTGGATTCTGCTCTCCTCGTCCCATTGCATTAGACTTTCCGCCCATTTTGCGTTGTAATGGTCAAACGTGTACGTTATTACTTGCTGTTTGTCGGTGACGCGAGAATCTCCTCGACGTGGATAGTAGATAACAAATTCAATGTACTGACCTATGATGTCGGACTGGATAACACGGTGAATCAAACTTGAATAAAACTGCTTGGAATTCAAAGTGTGAAGCTTCAGCATCCACTTGATCACAAAGTTACTTTCATTTCTGCAGTATATCAATTTACAAAGAGATCACGCTCAAATCGATTCATAATAGGGAGAGTGGAAGGAAACGGTGAGGTGTTTTTAAGAGGCACCAAAGGTCAAAACATTGACACTGACAGCTGGAGCATTGTACGTAAACGATTTCCCAGTACTGATGTTGCTGGTTTGAGGTGTGATAAGATTGGGGTTCTGGGGAGTGTTGCTACTGGTAGGAACTCCAGTAAGAACTTGCGCAGTACCGCTTGTCGCTACGTTATTGAACGCCAAGTTAAACGTAAGGCGAGCCGCACTGCTGCCCGTGTTAGAAATCTACTCGACACACACTTGTCAGCGAAGTGGTGAAAGTGGGTTTCAAAAGAAGAAGGATGACCTTGATGATCAGTTGACCAGTAGATGTCTTGCGAACGACACTCCAGAACAGAGTCCCAGTACTCGAAGGCAAGGTACTTGGGATATACTGATCACCACGATTTTGGCTGAAGAGTTTCTGAACGTAGAAACTCGTTGACCGGTAGATGTTTCCGGCACTGGGATAGAACTTGTCAATACTCATGTGGGAGAAGAGTCGCAACACTCACTCAAAAGCAACAAGATTGGGGGTCTTGTGAAATCAATTGAACAGGGACACCTCTCAAAAGAATTAGGACTTTACCCATTGATTATTGGTAACATGCTAATGAAAACTCATGAGATATCGAGAGCAAACCAGTTCCGTAAGCTACTTACCCCGAGAAGAGGTGCATAGGAGGCAGCAAATCTAAGAGCGCAGTCAATTTAAATCCCAAAAAAATGCAGTATGTAGGTAGGTGGGGCATACACAATGTCACTGTTGCGCTCTAATCCTGTCATGAACGCAGCCTCGCCAGCAGCACCTGCGGATAAACTAGTTGATGCAATATTTTGGGATTATCACGTTGAGGTGACATACTCTCTACTGTCGGGAAAATGAGACGACCATCAGAAGGAGGACCGAAAATATCATTTGGGTTCGTTGAGATGGCGGCGTATTCACCCTAGATGTCTCTGCTCAAACAGAGACTTAGAGACTCTTATCTCAACTTACCTCAAAGTAATGGGTACCATCCCTCTGAATATGCTTAGTGGATTCTTCTCTGTATTGATTGACCACGCACAGCAAAGCCATCATAGAAGAACGAATTCTGCGCGAACCAAGCTGATTTGTTCTAAGTATATCAACACATCGGATTTGAACAGCATGCATACTGGGTGTCTGATATACATGGACATCATATTCCGTCGGCTTCGGGGTCAGGACGGGATTGTTGACGTTAGTGGTTGCAATAAAGTCTAAGTGTACGAAAAACAAGCATTAGGTATACTTTATTGATCTGCATATCAGACTCACGAAGCTGAGGGAAAGCATTCTTGAGTGCGTTTGCATAGGTGGTCCACCGGAAAGTATAGGTGTTAGCAGCGAAAGAGTCCTACAACTAAATAAGTATTCAAATGTTCTTAGGAAACGTGGGTGAAATGTTTCACCTCGTTTCCGATTTCAACATAGGTCAGCTTGAATGGGTCCGGATGACCGAGTGACGCCCTCAGACGACCTCAAGTGTCTCCTCAGCCAAATATTCATTGAACGAGATGACATACTACACACCTGGTTCCGTACTGCCGTCTCCAATCACAAAGTTGATCTATCTCTGCAGTCAAGCCAGTAATTTGACGAGTATCCAATTATCTTACTTGATCAATCGATTGCTGGATGAAAGGCCCGAGCTGATTCTGGGCTACACTAGTACCACCGAGTGCAAATCCTTCAAGTCCAGTGAATTCCTGGTCTTGGATGGACATAAACTCCGCTTACCTGACCAAACAGCCATAATGGGCTCCATGCCCAAGTCCTCACACCAAAGAAGGTATTCGAAAAGACCAAGGCCACTATAAAGAGTCGGCATTCAGGACTTTCTTGAGAAATTTTCACCAACGTACTCGGTGTTAATGTAACCCCAGTCACCTTGACGTCCAGCACGGTTTTGTAGAGGCCCAACAGTCGCATTCCATTGCCACCTCTGATCAACAGTGCCGCCCTCCAGATTATTTCCACCAGGGAACCTCCAGAAAGAAGGTCCCACCTCTGCTAATGCAGAGGCTATGTCGTTCCTCATTCCATTCTGCCGATTCCTAAATGTAGGCGGGAAAAGAGAGAGTAGTCCGAAGTTGATCGTTTGGCCAGCGGCACTTCCGCCGTCTAGAGTTATAACGAAGCGGTTGTTCAGGTTACCAGGAGTACTATTGGCACGGATGCTGAAGCTGACTTGTGCCCAGGATGTTTGTGCTCCAGACAACGAGACGGTAGTGTCCCCAAGAGTCGAGCCAGAGGAGGATTGTAGAGACACTGTGGCAGAACCCCTAAAGCCTGAAGAAGCGGGGAAGCGATAGAAGAAAGAGCCCGTATATGTTGTACCAGAAGTCACTGCAATACCTATGAAGGCATCTAGCATCAAAAAAATGTTGAATATTGACGGTAAGTACCTGAAAAACCGGCGTTCGCAAAACCAACACCTCCATTACGCCCTGTGGGGATGACGACGTGCAAAGCATTCGGAAGGGCGGTGGAGATGGGAGTACTCTCCCGAATGACACTGATCGTAGCCCCGTTGACAGCAGACCACGAGTTCAATGCATTACCAGAGCCAGGAGTTACGAGTTGAAAGGCTCTGTTTTGGAGTACTAATATGTAAGTTAGCCATGAGTTTTGTCTTCCATTCGAGGATTTACATACGTTCACCATAGAGACCGCCATCCCCGCTCTATGTCCGAGTGTTGAGCAGAAATAGAGCATTTCGCATTGCTGAACAACTTACATGCTGAAAATTAAGCCATCGTGGGTAAAGTACTTAAGTTCCTGGAGGTGAATGTACTTACACTAATATCCTAGATGAACAGCAGGATAAAATTCAGCGTCGTGTATCCAAATGAGTGCTATGTTGAAATACCTCAAACATAAGACCCCCTACAAGTGAAGTCAGCAATTGGAGAAAACAATTGAAGATGGATTAGAAAATTACATAGTGTCGTTGGGATCGGGTGGCTCGCGGTTGAGCTGACAGAGATTGTCTGAGCATTCACCAACGCGACCAGGCCCAGTATAGCACCTGTAAAGAAGGACCACCCTGTTTTGATCATCGATAATGTTTAGTCAGAATCGGGGACACAGAACGTCAAGAGACACAGTGGCGGCATGCGAAGGTTTATATATGCGTTTCACAGTTGTTTATTCTATGAGGTGGACCGGAGAATTTCTCCGTGCAGCTGCCATCTTCCCAAGTCATTTTTTCGAAATAGTTGTTTTCGCTTCCCTGGGACTGGTGACCAGCCAAGAGTCAAGCATATGATCGACATGCCATGTGTAGTTTGCGGAGCTTGCTTCTCCCGAAGCCACCGAGAAGGGGGGAACAAATCAATTGGTTGAGTAGAGAATCATGATGCGGAGGTTTCCTCCTTTCTCCTGAATGGGGCGGCCGTTGGAAGCACATTCTCGGTCACCCAGGTCTCCGTAACCGTAAAAAAAAGGCAACGTGGACTCCAAGGGCAGCGGGACTACAATTAACAGAGACAAATGGCTGGGGCTTTCTCTCACACTTTATAAATTGGGATGTTCTTGCCTTTCCCATAGGCAATGAAGACCTCTTCCAACTATGGCCTGGCGCTGATCAAGGAAAAAGAATTCTCAAGATTTGGGGTCTACGTATTTGACATATGACCAACGGATGCGAGTAAACTTCGATCAGAACACCTTCAAGGGCAGTATCCATGCTTCTGTACTCCTGTATTTAGTGGTTTGGTAGTTGCGAATGTTGTGGTGTCATGGGTCTAGAGGTGGACAAGTTTTGTTTGTCGGCCCGGCAAGAGCTTCTTTCACTGTGGTAATTCTCGGTCTTATTCCGGCGTGGCCAGAGGACATCCCTGGCACTCCAGAGGCCTTCAGAGACTTGCGTTGTACGAGGAAACAACAGAAGTAGGTATATTTTTGCGAGCGATGTGCTGGCAGAAGTTGGGAGAGCACTCAGAGGGTTTCGACAACCTAAAACCCCTGGAAAATATGGCACGGTCAAGACTGGATGTGGTGAATTCAGAGTTGACATGTGGAGACTCCGAATCAATGTCGCACCATCTTCGGTGTACTAATTGCGACATTGTATTCATCTTCGAATACTGATCAGATCATGAGCGACTCGCGCATCAAGTGTATCTGAATAGGCCATGACACATGAGGATCCCATGATGAACATTATCCTCCTATAATGTCCTTCCGTCAGACGGTAAGAGAAGATCCAGTCGTCGTGTCATGTCTGATTCACGACCCAATAGGTGAGAACATGGGTCACGTGGGGGCTGCGACGGTATAGTGGTAATCTCGCCTGTCGAGGTCGTGGGTTCAAATCCTGCACCTCCATTCAGTAGGCCCGCTGCCCACACCGAACTCTGGTGCACCCCGCTGTCTGCTCC
>Ga0157366_1000977_pt1 | contig 12013 bp, 5 predicted proteins | sample AttbisABBM1_FD_113149 | JGI IMG/M metagenome (GOLD analysis project Ga0157366, IMG submission 113149) | Fungus gardens microbial communities from leaf cutter ant in Botucatu, State of São Paulo, Brazil - Atta bisphaerica ABBM1 | ecosystem: Host-associated > Fungi > Mycelium > Unclassified ...
ATATAGAGGAGCAATGCAGTGAGGGCTCCTTGTCAAGTTCTCTTGTAATCCCCACTACTAGATAGCCTACTGAGAGCTTTGCTGAAGTCAGCATATCACAAGTACCGTTCTGGCGAGTGGTTGCTACAACAGCTATGTAGTTAATATACTCCTTAACATCATTCATCTAGTCCACTCTAGCCCACTCTAGGCCTATGACGTCACATCATGCGACATGTCATGTGACTTTGGTCACATTCCTCCTCATTGTTAATAAAAAGAAATATAAAATCAAGAAAAATAAATAAAAGAAAAAGAATAATGTTAGTTCTCATATGCATTATAATATAAAGGTTATTTGGAATACAGAGTATGGATGTTGAACAACCTTCAGCTTTAGCTTATGTACTATGCTTCTACTAGTCACACTGGTCATATATTTTGAAAATCTTAGTTATAAGTCTTGTAGAAGACAAGTCTACTAAAAGATAGTGAGATGTATCATTGCTAACACTAGAAAAAAGTGTTAGTTTTGGTTAATTTTCAGAATAAGGATTTATAGTGTAACTGCCAGCTTATATACCAAGTACTCTACCTAAGATAGTTATCTCAGAATAGAGACTATAAGCAAGTTACTCTAGGTCTGAATGATCCTCAAATGTCAGGATAAAGACCTATGGAGTTATTGGAAGTCTAGTAAGAATATTCAAGAAGTGATTGACATAAAATAGAGGGATATGATCCATACCAGAAGAGGTTTGGGAGTGTAGATAGGTTGGTAGATATTATTCATGGGTTGGGATGAATATAGCTGAATTATAATATAACACTTTAAAGAAGATTACACTATGAAATGTACCTTCTTTAGCTCCTGCTCCTTTATATTTGTTTATCTGCAGATTAGTTCACTTCTGACATAAACAAGATTCTTTGAACTCTGACATTCTTCTAGAATAATTGTGCTTCTAAGTGAACTGAGAGTCTTTTTTGAGAAGAGTTTAGCCTTCAAGAGAGCAGGCCCATTTCCCATGATTAAGAAAGTTGGACCCTCAGCATACGAACTTAAAATCCCCAAAATGTGGAAGAGCCTGCACCCAGTCATTAATGAATCAAAATTGAAGCCTTACCACTATCTAACCTTTGTGCAACAACAGGAATCCTCACTAACAGTTATTGCCCTAAGTCAAGAAGGTGCCATATAAGAAGTCAAAAGAATCCTGAACTTCAAAAGACAGGGGGAATAAACTACAATACCTTGTCAAATGGCAGGGTCAACCATTTGAGAAATCAATCTGGGAAGACAGATGCAAAATCATCAAGGGGGCTTCTTAGCTATGTCAGAACTTCTACAAGAAACCACCCAGACACATCCAGAATCCCCACAATCTACATACCTGGAAGACTATACAACGAAAGTCACAAAGACATAACATTAGAGATTATGATTTCATTGGCATAATATAAGTAAGCTTAAAGAGGGGTCACGTCACATCGCATGTCAAATACCTTAGTCCCAGTCTGGTCATTAATAAATCTCATTCTTCCAAACACTGAGGATTTTATAACAATAACACTTTGACAAGAAAGGAGAAGGATAGTGTGTATGAGGCTGAAGTTGAACCTTGCTGAGGGAGCTGAGTAGAACCTCAGCAACATGCTAGTTCTGACAGAAGATTGGTATTGTTAGTAGGAGGACAGATATATGTCAAGTTCAATGTCTAGCAATTATAAAATTATAATTGCTTTTGATTGTCAAAATATTCAATCTAGTAGTTGAAGTTGAGCCTAGTCAGTTGACTTGACTCAGTGTACACTGAGCCATGGTGGTTCAGATTACTAAGCCCTGTCAATACACTCATCCATGGGCCATTTAAAAACTAATCCCATAGATACTTCAAACTCCCAGCCAGAGAAGGACTCCAGATCTGCATACGAAGAGGAAGTGGAGTTTGATGGATTGAAGACTTGATTGATCTCGATCACTGTACTTTAGCTTCTATCATCGTCTAAGTCAGCAAAATGATATGCAGAGTTCAGTGTCCTAGTCCTTTTTACAGGCCACAATGCTCTTGTGGCCAATTATTAGGAACCCTGCAGGGTTGATGGAATGGTTCTCTGTCATGAACATCAACCTTGTGAAAGTGGCTATGAGGTTGGATTATCCAGATAGTGACCTTGTGGATATTAATTGCATTAAGTCGTGAAGTGGTCAGATCACCTACTAATCTCAGCAATCTTGCTTAGCATGGCTAGCACTCATGAACCTGAAGTTCTATCAATGTCTGGAACATTGCTAAGGGTATTTTGTACACTATTCATGGAGAGTGTTCACAATATTTTTGGTTTCAGCATGCTTAACCATGGATAGTTACTCTTGCAGACCAACAAGCATTTATAAAGTGACTTAGATTTTTAATCCACACCCATCAGTCACACCCATCAGTCACAGTAGGTTATCATGGGTTCTTCTCATTAACAAAACTTTGCTCCAATGGCAAGATCCATGTGCAAACAATCTTTCCAGCTTCAAACACAACTGCTGGGTACAAGACCATCAAAATCCCAATCTTCAAAACACATCAACTCAGAGGAGGAAGAAAAGGAGGAGATGGACAAAGATTCTGATGTTGAGAGTGACGAGGGTGGTGGGGATGATGAACATGTAAGCATTTGTTATATAATAATCTGGAGTATGGCAAAACATGTTAATAGGTGATTTATCAAAAAGCCAATGACCTAGTGTGGTTGGCCTTATTCCACGAAGCCCGGAGGTTACCTTTAAAGCATGACAATATCAACAAGAAGAATAATTTATTCTGTTCATTCATATTACCAGAACACTGATGCTGCACAGTTTTGCAAAATACTAGACAGTTCAAAAGAGTCTATGAGAGAGCTCAAGAGATTCTTGAAATGATCTTTGGCCTACAGCTTCAGGAGTTACCCTCCAAGGTTGGATTAGATCAAGAAGCTGCAGAAGTGAAAAAGACTAAGAAGGCATCAAATGGAGAAGATGAACTCAGGGGAGTTCAAAAGGCAGCTATCAGCAGGAAGAGAGGTGAGCTTTTGTCATACCTTTCGAATTTTATGGATTGACAATTCAACCATCCATGTAGCTCTTGATTCTAAAACCTACATGCTCCACTCAATACTGGATGCCAGACTCATTGAACTAGCCAATGCACCTGATACTGAAATCCTTGAAGAGGAAGGGGGTTTCAGTTTCAGCTCCAGAAATTTTGTTGGTGATGGTCAAACGAATGATAGAAATCTGATAGATGCTGATGACAACTGGGACAACAATGTTAAACAGCATCCACGTATTCATGGTTCAATCCTATCATGGACCCAGAATGACCAGCTCGGTGCTTTAGGTGTCTTGTATGTTATCTTGGCACTCATCTTGGTAAATGGAAGAGTTGTACAGGAGCGTATGTCTTGTAAATTGTTATCAGCTTGCTGGTCATGATATTGTTCACAAATGTATTGTGCAATCAGTTAAAGGAGCTTGGTTTAGCCTCAGCGTTTGGTTTTTCACCGATCCATCTGACAACAATATCCACCTGCTGCTCACTCAAACTAGATGACTATCTGTCACAACTCCTTTGACAGAATTACCTCAATAGGCAAGTTGTCGGGGAATACACTAGTGCAAGTTGTAAATGTGCTAGAGGCAAATTTGGTGGCAAGGATGGAAATAGCGAGGGCATCAATGAAGCTGCTGGCGATATGTATGAATGGAAATGGGGTGCATGAGTGCTATGTGAAATTGGAGAAAAGGATGTTGCAATGTTCATGGTGGAGTTTATGACAAGCCATGGGACTGGAGCTGAAGAGTGGAATGAAGAGAATGAGGAGGATGGAACAGGTGAAGAGAGAAGAAAGGAAAGAATAAAGAAGATATATAAGGGTGTTGAGAAAGCAGCTGGAGGAAGTTTGGCTGAGGTCAGAGACTGGGTTGCTTGACAATTTGGTAACCTTACTGGCTGCAGTTTGTAGATATCTGAGCTTCAAAATCATACTCCAGAACAATGGATGCTGGCTCATGGATGACACTTATCTAAGTTCTACTCTATCCAAAACATCTGCAAAAGTGGATATCTTTCTTACAATCTGCACATTTTCATCTGGTGTGAATTAACCCAGCTTTTCCATGGCTGATCACTCCATAACCAATTACATAACACTCTGATAATTGTTATAAACTTAAGTCCTTTGAGTTGAATGAAAGAATAAACTTCTATATTAAGTAACACAAGATGCCAGTATAAACTTATCTACTTTATATACTCCAGACTATGGTCTGTACATATACTACACCTAGCCTATTCTATAGTCCATGTACTATCTATAAGACCAATATACTGTAGCTATATTGTATAATGTTATCTGTTCTGAAATCTTCTATGAGTTTCTTCTAGTTATATGATATTGTGACTATGAATGTGACATGTGACACACTTCTGTCATATTGTGACATATATGACCATCATATGTAATATTACATTATAACCTCTTAGTCAAGATAAAATAAGAAAAATAGAAATAAAAGATAATAGAAAAAATAAATAAAACTATATTTGGATTTTAGTGTAACCTAAGCAACTACCTAGCTATTAGGGCAACTAGAGCAAAAACATGGAATTAACATTTCAAGCTTTAGGAAAACCTAAGTAATATTGATATAACTACAGTATATATTACTTATTTCTAGAAGAATCTAAAAGAATAGAATGAGGTCTTTTGAAAATAGCAACTATTCTAAATACTTTAGATTACATTTCAATATGATGGAACAATGCTGACCTAAGCAAAGAATAATCATAAGATAATTAGGAATAGTAATAGAGATAGCAAAATTTGTTTTTTATTATTATTCTCTCTTATTTTATTTTATTTTTATTTTATTTCTAATTTTCTTATTTCAACTTAGTTAAGAAATTGTGACATGATGTCATATATGACTGTTATAATGGTTACAAAGTGTAACATCTGTTATAGGTTTGGTTATATACATCATAGTCATAGATATATTGGTCTTATAGATACTTTGTACTAGAAACTCTATTAAGTTCTTTGTTAGATAAGAAACATGTTGGGAAGAGAAAACTATTTGCAGGAAAATTACAGAAGATATCAGATAAGATATAAAATATAGTAGTCATATTTAAAAAGAGTATACTTATAAAAAGTGGAATATATAGAAAGTTAGAGTTCCAAGTATAGATGTCCAGAATAGTATACTATACAAGTTAATTTTCAAGATGAGGAACTACAGAGTATCTATATGTCTTAAATACTAATACTTAGTAACTAAGACTATTGTTAGAGTTTAAGATAGTGGACTAACTATTTTATTTTTCTTCTCTCATTTGTTAGTTCCTTTTCTTTTATTTTTATTTTGGGAACTTAGGGTTAGGGTTAACATGATATCACTGTCATACCATCACACATCAGTTACATGACAAGATCATGATCACAGTCACATGAAAAAGCATAGAAAGTTCTGGAAGAATGATGTTATATAGCATATTTAACATATGTTAACCTCAAGGCAAATACATAGCTATTTAGGATAGGCTAGAAGTAGTTAGCATGGACTATGGAGTTTTAGTATATAAGATAGACAATCCTGTACAGAGTTCTCTATTAAGTTCTCTTGTGTTAATCCAATACAAGATACTATTCATTGATTCACTTTAAGATCTTTAGGTTGTAACAACTATATCTAAGAGTTAGAAGAGATAGATAATTACTCTGGATATACTAAAATTCTTTGAATAAAGTCTGAAATTCTATAGAGATCATAAAGGAGTCATGTAATTAGTTATAGAGTAATCAAACATGAAATGGAACTAAGTAGATCTATATTAGAAAAGTATAAGTGAACAAAAAAAAATCCTCTTTTACAAATATTTTGAGCAGATTAAATATTATATAAGCATTATCTATAATAAAGTCATATAGATTGGATGTGTTTAGATAGGTATGTAACATTCTCTTATATTAATCTAATACAAAGTTTCTTTTACCTTAGTACTTGAGGTTTAAATTATAGTAATATAAAAAAATAATATGACAATTTAAGTCTCAAAGTGTTAAGATAAAGGAGAAATCTTGTATTTATCAGATTTATGATAGACTTGTTTCTTTTCTATTCTTCTCCTTTTAAGTTTTTTCTATTTTTTACTTTTACTTATTTCTCTTTTCTTTTTTTTTTCTTATTTCTAGACTTAGTAAAAAGGAACAATGTGATGTTATAACTGTTACAGTAATATGACTAGGTATAACAACTATTACATGTATATCATACATGTCATAGTTATAACATTGTTAGAATTGAGGATAGTAAACTCTATTTTTCTTTCTTATTTCTACTTTATTTTCTATTTATTTTCTATTTTGGACTTAAAGTTAGGGATTAGCATAATATCACAATTAACTATTACAAAATGTCACACTACATAACTCAGTATTACACATCAGTCACATATCACATGATTATATATTATAATAGAATATTATAAAAGATTCTGGAGAAAAATTATATAGTATGTTTTATATATGTTGACCTTAAGGATAATACATAGCTCTTTAAAATAGGCTAATAGTAGTGTAGTATGGACTAGTAATTTAGTATATATAAGATAAACAGTTTTATACTAGAAACTTTATCAAATTCTCTTGTATAAACCTTATACAAGATTCTTTATTTTGACTTACTTTAAGGTCTTGGGTTTGTAACAAACATTATGTGACACATCAGAAAGATGATGTCATATATTATATATTAGAAATATATAAAGTAGACATACCTATACTAAGAGCTCTACTAAGTTTTATTATTGAACCAATATAAGACTATACTATAATTCACTAGTCTAATAATTGAATATTCAAGTGAACTTGATTTCTAGTGTTTTACAGCAACATACTACATTAGCACTTACCTTCTTTAGACTTTGTTATATTTTCTAAATTTGTGACCATTTAGCAAACAAACAGTATAGCATATAAGCTAAAGCCAAGGTTGTTCTGGAAAGTCTATATTGCTACTCTGTATATGAGATTTTCATACTTAATACATCTCCAAGCCAATCTCATAGGCTTTTATCTCCTAATATAAACTATATCTGACAAAAATAAGAAAAGAGATAAAAAGACTAGAAAAGAATAAAAAAAATAAAAGAGACTGAAATAAAAGAAGATAAAAAATAAACAATTCCACTATCTTAGATTTATCTTAGATTCTAATATTAGAATTAATATAAGAGAACTTAGTAAAGTTTTTACTACAAAATTATCTACCTTATATACTACTTAGTGTTAGTTCATGTATAACTTACTTTATGATCTTTAGTAAAAATCTAAGAAAACAGAATAAGATCTCCTAAAGATTATATCTATTATAAGTATTCTATAATCTATTGTAATCTAGCAGAATAGTGCTGATATAAGCAAAAAATGGTAGCAACTGTGTAGTTAGAAACTCTAATGGAAACATCTGTTAAGTTACTTAGAAGAACAGAAAGTATAGAGCAATAGTTATAAATAGAGCATAAGATAGTAATTGTGACAACTTAAGACCAAGAGTAAGATCAAAAGAGAAATCTTGTATTGGATTAATACAAGAGAACTTGATGGAGTTTCAAGTACAAAGTGTTGATCTTATTTACACTAGACTAATAGTTTATACTATACTAAACCTAGCCTACTTTAAAAAGCATGTGTTATCTACAAGATCAATATATAGTAAACATTTTATATAATGTTTATTAGACATATGAAGACTGGACACTAGCTTTTTTATTTAATTATCTTTTTTTTCTTTATTTGGAACCTGGGTTAGGGTTAGAGTGACATCAGGATCACACTGTCACATATCAGTCACATCAGATGACATAGCCACAGTAACAGTCACAAGTCATAAGATCACAGAGAAAAATGTAGAAGATTCTGGAAGGATGATATCATACAATATGTGCAACACATGGTTGTTTAGGGTAGGCTAAAGAAGTAGTAGCACAGACAATGGTAGTTTAGTATATATAAGGTAGACAATCTTGTACAGAGTTTTCTATTGAGTTCTCTTATGTAAACCCTATACAAGATTCTTTTTCTTGACCTATACTAAGGTTTTGAGATTGTAACAATATCATTATTTGAGAACTTTCTTCATCCTTCTACATAATATGTGATTATAGGACTATAATATATAATAGATATATAACACAGTATCATAAGGTATGTGTGATAGTTTGTGACATCATACTAACTTCTAACTCTAAGTTCAAAATAGGAAAAATAAAAACAAAAATATAAACTGAAATGAAAATAAAACATCATAAACTTTCTATAGAGTTTAAATTAAGTAGCAAAAACTATAGGCTTTTTACAGAGTTCTGAATTAGCTGTAAAAAAGGATTAGATCCTCTTATATCTACTTTCTATTTTAGATTGCTACAACTTGAAATAAATAGCACTAGTTTGAAATTGATAGTATAGAGCTCACTTGCTTAAATAAACTATAGAGCTAGAAGATTGAGGCAGTAAAACTCTATTACTTGATCTAGTATAAACATGTTTGATATATTTTTCTAAGAGTTCACTTCTAAGCTGGAACTTTTTTACTTGATTAGATATTAGTACTTCTGATAGTGCCAACAGCTATCTAGAACTTTTTCAACCTCCAATTCTTCCTCTTTATCAATAATAATAAGATCTGATAGAGAATAAGAATGTATACTAGGTATAAGATTTTTAGAGATAGTAGTTAGTTTGATAATGTTAAAAACATGGTGTAATCTCCATAGTACTAGAAAAGGCTTAAGACAATACAACATAGACCCAACTCTTTTTTCTACTATGTAAGAACCAAAATAGTAGTGAGAGAGCTTATCAGAGAAACAAGTAGTGTAAATATCTATAGTGTTGAAAAACACCTTGTTATTAGAGTTAAAAGCAGGCAAAGATATGTTGCTAATTATATTATCTTACCATAACATATTTATTTTACAACTTCTATATTATAGATCTTGGTTTCTCTAACATTGTCAAAGTTGTGAATATTGGACTTTATTTCATTTTTATTTTCATTGATTTTATTTAGGATTAGAGTTTAGTGTGATGGTCATAGGTCACATGATAATGTGTCACATAGAACATTATAAAAGAATCTAGATGGTGATGATATCATACAATATACTAAATACATGTTGATCTTAAGGTGGACACATGGTTATTTAGAGTAAGCTAATTGTAGTAGTAGCATAAACCATCAGTCTAGGTATATAAGGTAGACAGTTTTGTACAGAGTTTTCTATTGAGTTCTCTTATGTTAACCCTAATATAAGGTTCTTTTCATTGACTTACTCTAAGGTTTTGGAATTGTAACAAGTGGTGTGGGTTGGAAAAAAATACATAGTCTTAGATACTGAATCTACTACTATTATCACTATATCAAACCCCATGGATTTCAGAAGTTCCACTACAAAGTTTATACTAATAGATTTCTACTATACATTTAGTACTGGTAGTAAATGTAGCTTTCTCAGTGATAGATGTTAGATTGGCTTAGTATATAGACAGAAGTCACATATACTAACATATTGGCCAATATACCTTAATAACTGTGGCCACCAATTGTTCCAGAATAACAACTCTAGAGTCTTCTATCTACTAGTATGGCCAGCTATCCATAAATTATAGTGAAGTATAATAATATGGTGGTAGAGTTTCAGAACATTAAGAATATAGATCTTACCACAAAATAAGTGTGGACTATTATTCTCTAACTACTCTACAAAGCATATGAACCTTATATATAAGCAGTAGAGCTCTCTTACTGCCTTAATAACTAGTTGTCATAGCAAATCTTTGCAAGAAGATTTTGCTCTTTATCTTTCACAATAAGACCTTCAAGTGTCTGAACAGTAAGAAACTCTGGCTTAAGTAGTACCATATCTTGATTGTCTTGTAAGTTACTACTATAATCTAGTCAATGAGATAACATATTGGACTTGTCCATAAACTTTCTAAATCAATAATAGAGTACAAAATTGAATCTTGCCAAATTGAAGAACTACTATGCTTGTTTGCAGCTGAGTTTTTTAGCAGTCATTAAGTGTTCTAGATTCTTGTAGTGTGTCCAAATTTCTTCTAAAGTTTTTGCTTCTTTTAAGAAGTAATACCACTTGTTACAATTTAAAACTCAAAGTTAAGTTAGGAAAAGAATCTTGTATATAGTTTATATAAGAGAACTCAATAGAGTTCCTAATACAAGATGTCTATTTTATATATGCTAGTTTGTGCAAGACTAATATTAACCTATTCTAAAAGTCATATATTATTCATAAGGTTAATGTAAGGGAACCTACTCCAGTATCAAACACTACTATCAATAACCCATAGTGTTTGCTCACCCAAAATCCACTGCTTCCCACTGCTAACTACAGAGTTTGCCTCCAACTGACATTAATGCCTACTAAGCCTTGACTATACTCTCCCACTACTTCTACAATCATCTTCCTATACTTCTGGTCACTATTTGATAAGTCCTACTAGTTTCGGACAATATTCTAAATACTTCTATCTCTATCATTTCATCATTCTAGCTTGAACTACTATTGCTCTGAATGATTAGAATGAATAATTTTGAGTATTTAGGATAGCTACAGCCTCTGGGAAGCCTTATTCTGTTCTCTTAGGTTTTCTGGAGGTAATTTCTATCTTTAATGTAGTTATTAATATCAGCTTAGGTTTTCTGGAACAAACTCCATGAAATTCTATGAAATTTTGTTAGTTACTCTAAAAGCAGAATGGAATTCTCCCCAAGAGACATCAAGACAGTTTTAAAGTCTGGTGGTCAAGAATTTCCTATTTCCATATATCTTGACCTCTCTCCTCTTTTCTTACTTCTTGAATAATGTTTTTTCCAAGCAACTATCCTATGAATTCTGTCAACACCAGTAAAGCTCTAAGCCTCCTCTAGCAACATCTACAAGAAGTAGCTGAATGTTAGCATATCTTGGAATTTTCAACAAACAATATCTTAGCAAGTTTTGTAACCCAACTTCAGGACTTGCAAGCTCTAATATCCAACTTCTCCTCTGCACCTGTAGATATTTCTCCTTTATCAAGACCTTACTCATTTACTAAAACTTTTATAACTACAACCTCTCTACACTGCTCCTAACCAAATATATCTTTACTCATAGACTTTACTAGAGATTGCTAGTTTGATCAGATCTTCCTGAGTGCCTTCTGTCTCTATATATGACTGTCTATAAACTAGTTTCCATGTAATCAAGATAAGATACTTTGAGTACTATTGTTCTTTAAAAGTGGCATGACTACCAAGTAGTCAGAAGGCCTGTTCAAAAAAGAATCAAACATAGGATTCTTTCTCATCACTACTTAGCTAGAGTTTAAGTAGCTCTTCAGAGAGTACTTTTTTCCTATTAATACTGCTGTAGAAACTATCAATATGTTGAAAGGAATAACTTACTATCAAGAAAGCTATGTGTTATAAGACAAGTGTGTGGACAGACTTTGGCTAGGGTTAGGGTTAGCTAGATATAGATAGTAGTATTATTATTAGTCTACAATGGATAGAGAGTATGTGACCTGGAAGTCATATGACAGAGTCTAGAATGGTCTGGAAAGACTAATGGTCTAGAAGGATTGGAAAGAGTCTAGAAGGAGTTATGGTTAGGGATGATGTCAAGGAACAATGGTTCCTCATGGTATATACATAGTATATACATGTACAGCAGAAATTAAGAGTATAACATCAGAGCACATGTAGAAAGCATGGTGGCCTTAAGGAAAACACATGTGAATGAGTAATAGGACATGAAGACGATGCATGGACATAAGGGCAGGTTAATATTGTTGTAGCATGGACCACATGTAATTTATATAAATAGAGGAGCAATGCAGCGAGAGCTCCTTGTCAAGTTCTCTTGTAATCCCCACTACTAGATAGCCTACTGAGAGCTTTGCTGAAGTCAGCATATCATGAGTGCCATTCCGG
>Ga0157366_1000978_pt1 | contig 12005 bp, 12 predicted proteins | sample AttbisABBM1_FD_113149 | JGI IMG/M metagenome (GOLD analysis project Ga0157366, IMG submission 113149) | Fungus gardens microbial communities from leaf cutter ant in Botucatu, State of São Paulo, Brazil - Atta bisphaerica ABBM1 | ecosystem: Host-associated > Fungi > Mycelium > Unclassified ...
CAACACAAGTTCAATCGTGTGAATCTGTTCAGCTGTTCATGAGATATTTGCAGATAAAGCTTTGATAGCTACTAATGGCCTGATATCTCAGTCATTTGTTGTTGCTTTTGTACATCCCATATATGTACGGATAGCTCTCATTTGGGGCTTTCCAGTGCAACTTAGTTTGTGAAAATCAGTCCACTGGTTGTGGAGATACAAGCTAGATGAAGTTTGTGACAGTTAAGTACTAATAGTAGTGTGTTGCCATTAAATACTAGGAATCAAGTTCAATAAGAATTATCTTTGTTGATTATTAGACTAGTGAATTACAGTATAACTACTAGTCTTATATATCTGTCAAATAGTTAGAAGATGCTTAGGAGCTTCAGTATACAGCTCTGAGTGGAGGTTTCAGATTCTAGTATTGAAATACTAAAAGAGGTTAGAATATAAGAACTCCACTATGAAAGACTGAGCTCAATAGAATTAGGAGATGGTTGTATTACTATCACAGGAATATGTTGCAGAAAAAATGGGCTTTTGCCAGATATGTTAGAAAGACATTACCACTACATAGATATGTCTTTGGAATAGGTAGACTTAGCATATAATACTATAGACTAATAGACAAACTGAACAGGTTATTTAAAAGCTTAACTAATATCTTTGACTTTTCATAAGTAAATGACAAGACAACTAGCATGACCTCCTCTCTTTGGCTAAGTTCCAGTACAACAACTATATGTATTCATCCATCCTGTTATAACTTAGGTCTTAAGTTAAGACAAAAGACACACTCTTATATTGAGTAATATAAGAGAACTCAATGGAGTTCCTATTACAAACTAGTCTATCTTATATATTATAGACCATAGTCTGTATATACATTACAACTAACCTATCTTAAAGTCCATATGCTCTCTATAAGGCCAATATACTGTTACTATGCTATATGTTTCAAAATCTTTTACAACTTTCTCTATGTCACATGATCATATAATCTGTGACTATAATATATATAACTACTATGTGATGTATATCATACCTCTATCATGCTTTGTGACATGTGACTATTACATGTGATATTATATCACACTCCTTTGCTTAAGTTCAAAATAATAAAAATTAAAATAAAATAAAGTCAAGTTCATCATTCACAACTCTGACACACTCAACAATTTCCCTTTCTTCTTAACACTAGATACTTTCTATGGATGGAATTTGAGCCCTACAAAAAAAAGTCCAAACTTAAGAGAGTGTTATAGATTATAACTAATGTTGTTTATCTATCCCTGTCTTCAACCTAGGTGATAAGATATATATTGTGAAGAAATATGTAAGCCCAGCATTGTACAGAATGAAGCTGTCTCTATCTATGAAAAGACTACACTCAGTATTCAACATAATCTAACTGCTGTTCTGTAAACCTTATACTAGTTTGGCATATAATTCTTCTCCTGAACTTGGTTGTTGTAGATAACAAGGAGAAATAGAAAATAGAACAAGTTCTGGATAATTACTAGTACTATTAGAGATATCAGTATCTGATCAAATAGAAGAATTTTAGCTTAGAAGCCAACTCTTAGGAGAATATATTGGATATTTTTGTACCAGATATGATACCAGAGTTCTACTGTCTAAACCCTATTCACTATGATTTATTCAAGCACTGGACTTTAAGCTAATCAAGTTCAGGTTAGTATCCCTTGCTTTGAGGCACAGCAATCAAGAAGAGAGAGTAGATACAAGAAAATCCAGCTTTTCTTCATAAAGTCAAGCAAGCTCCAACCCTGATCTCTGTAAAATTTGTAATGAATATTCTAGCTCACTTTTACCACCAAATCTTACTGCAAGACCCACAGACTTCATTACAATTAACCTCTAATCCTGCACTCACATCTGGCTCTTCTGGAAAACCCTTAGTTTGTCACACACTGTCCTTCTATCACTATCAAATATATCTTGCCTTTCTAGATAATTATTAGAGCAACTAAATGAAGTCCATGAGCTTATACAGAGTTTACAATCTTTAAAGAATCCTAAGTATATATTGTGCTAACTACCAAGTATATGAATTACCTCTAGGGAATCCTAAGAGAACAGAATAAAGTTTCCTAGAGATAACAACTATCCTAAATACTTGCAAAGTTTATTTCAATCAAGCAGAACACTTACTAACCTAAATCCAGAATGATAAAGCCAGATAGTTAGGAACCTTGATAAGACTTTGAATAAAGAGATCTTGAATGTTACAAAACAGTAGAAGCTTATTAGGCTATGGCAAGAAAGAGTGGGTTATTACGATCATAAGAATATGAGTGGAGGTTTGTAACAGGGTTAAGACTCAAGATCTAAGAAAAGAGAGGCCTATAGGATTAATGACAGATATTGGTAATGTTGATGACTCAATTTTTGGTAAGCAGATGAGTCTCTTTACAGTTTGCAGTAGAGTTCAGCATTTGAAAGCATATAAAAGGGCTAGATTTTCTTACATTAACTAGATATAATCAGATCAGCATATAACAAAAGAGTTTAGAAAATATCAAAATACAAAGAAGTTGGTAGAGAAATTCAAGAAATAGTATAGAAAAAAACATAAATTACAAAAGTTCAAATCTAAGAATATATTAAGTGTGGTTTATACTTGAAGGGAGCAAAAGTCTAAAAGAGATCTGTGAAGTTTAACAAGTATAAAAACTGATCAAAACCTAATGAGAATTCTGACTTTTCAGAACAACCTTGGCCTCAACTTATGTATCATGCCTCCTACTAGACACAGAATTGCAATTTCAAAGGAAGGTCTTGGAGGAAGAAATTAGGAGTTATAGAGAAAAGAGAAAGTATGTTACTATTAACACTGAAGTCAACTTTAGTTAATTATCAGACTAGCTATTATAGAGTAACTACCAGCCTTAAATACATAAGTAAATTAAAGGAGTAATTAAGTGAATTTCTAAGTAGATATTTCAGTGATGAAACATTAAAAAGGAGTTTAGATTGGATGGAGTTTGGACTATAATAGGATGCTAAACAAAAGAAGTTCAAGGACTTTTGTTAGGGCAACTGGGTAGAAAAGCAAAGCACTTCAAATCTTGAAGAAATTCTAAGTCTATTGTCTAAGAAAATACTGAACTATATACTCACCTCCAGGAAATCCTAAGAGAACAGAATGGGTATTCCTAAAGGTGATAACTACTAGTCTAAAAATAACCAATAGACCACTAAGTAAACTTAAGAACAAAGTATCTCATGGAAATTATAAGAGGACTCAACAAGAAGTTCCATATATTCCTACTCTATATATACTACTAGTACAAGTTCTACCCTAAACTACATGTATCATCCATGAGTCTATCATACTATTACTATAAGGCAAACATGTTACAACTATGTTCTTGATGTTATTGTTTTACTTTGTTCTACTTTCCAGACCTGTGATATCACATTATTTGACACATCATGTGACCATGATCATATGCCTCTTCATTGTTCAAGAAAAAGAAAAAGAAAAGAAAAAAATATTAAATCCAAAAAATAGATAAAAAGAAAAGAAAAATGTTAGTGTTTAAGCATACCATAACACTACTCTATATAATAACATGTTCATTCTAATATATCAGAATTCTGTTTACATAAGCAAGAAATGATGATACTTAAGTAATATGAAATAGTTCAAAATAGAGTAACTAAATTGAAAGAAAGCTAGAGTACTTAGCAAATGCTTTCAGAGTATGGAAAAGCAGATAATACTAGTAGACTTTGGAAAACTACAGAGTATTGCAAAAAAGCAAGAGAATACTAGAAAGAGAGAGTTAAATGATATATCTGGATAGTTAGAATTATTAGTATATAGCTTGAAGGAATCTGGGGTATAAAAAATCAGATAAGTGGATGAGTGTAGATGTGGAAAAAAATCACAGAACATGGATCAGCCAAAAAATATGGAAGAGAAAAGTCTCAGAAAAGCCAGTCCCTTTACAACTTCTATAGAAGGAAGAATTACTGAAGAAATACATAGTAAAATTATTATATAAATAAGATAATAGAAATTTTGAAAAGGAATATCTTAAAAAACTCAAGAGAAATTAGTGAAGATAAAAAAGAAGACCTATTTTTCATCTTAAAAGAGAAATATTATTATAAAATGCTTTTTTTGTTTTCTTTATTCTCTTTTTCTTTTATTATTAATTAATTAACTCTTATGCTAAGTATATGTGGGAAAAGTCATATGGCCATAGTTACATAATGTGATATCACTAAGTTGTATAACAAGTTATATAGTCACAATCATATGATATAAAATATTATGGTATGTTTGAACCCTTGTATTTTATTTTGATTTTCTTTTCCTTTTATCTATTTTCTTTAATATGATTTCTCTTTTTCTTTTATTTTATTTTTTCTTTTATTTCTTAGACAATGAAAAGGCACATGGCCATAGTCACATGTTTTGTCACATAATGTGATATCATAGGTCTAAAATATAATAAAAGAAACTAGAACAATGATGTCAAGAGTATGGTTACAGCATGTTTGTCTTGTAGTAACAGTATAGTAGACTTATAGATAACACATGTAGTTTAGGATAGGACTTGTACTAGTAGTATATATAATGTAGAAATACATCAAAGACTTCTTGTTGAGTTCTCTTGTAATCCTCATAAGATTCTCACTTATAAGACTACTTTAGTGTGCTATTAACTATCATAGTTAGTGGTTGCTACAACATAAAAATAGTAGAAGGTTTTAGTAATTATTATATCATAGATCTCAGGATAGACATTAGGATACAGCACACAAACCATGTACAAAATGTATAAGTAGTAATGTAATTAAGCTTAAAATCCATAAAAATCTTAAACAGAGATTCAAGTACTCCTTGTTAAGTTCTCTTGTAAACTCTACGACTAGTCATTACAACCTGAGATAGTTGCTATAACACACTAGTTGTGATGACTTAGACTACTAAATACTCTTATAAAGCTCTTATATTACAAAAGAAGTTTTCATTACATTTCTACACTCTATATAATTATACTTTTATTTATATACTATATACTAACTGTTAGAATGACTGAACAAAGTCTACAGGATGTGTGAAGTTTTATAATTCCTAGGGAATTCTAAGTTTATCACATTATCCTATACAATACATGACTTAGCTTTAGAGAATCCTCAGAGAACTTCATTTTGTTCTCTGAAGACAATAGCTATTCTAAATATTCTAGACAGTCTATACCAATCAATTAAAATATCAGGCAGAACACTGCTGACCTAACCTTAAAATGATTATACCAGATAGTTAGAAACCCAAACAGAATGATCTTGAATATTAACCAGAATGTAGAACTCATTGGAGAAGAGAGGGATCATAATTGTCTTGGAAATAGTATTAAAGGGAGTTCTGATGGTGGAGTAGGAGTTAGCAGTAATGATTAAGGCTTATAAGCAGGAAAGAAAAAAGAATACAGGCTTCAGTAGTATTTGAGACTCAAGTTTTAGCAAAGTGGTGGGTCTCTTTATACTAACTAAATGCCATGATTACTCATACATTATAAAACCTACACATGAATCAAAGCAAGAATGAAAAAAAGATAATCGAAACTATCGATCACCCAGTGATCAAGCGTGCCATTAGATACAATGTAGAACCTCCAAAGCGCTACACAAAATTTAGAAAGTCTCTCCGTCAAAATCACACAATTGAATAACAAGATATAGGAAACATACCATCGAGTTCGTAATTGCTGTAAATGCAAGAATAAATGTCAAGTACCCCTTCGTCCTATTAACACTACCATCTCTATCAAATGTAGTTGAAGCAGATACACCACCAAGGATTGCCAAGAGCAATAGTCCCTAGGTAACATGAGACAATACAAGTAAGAAACCAATATCGTGATAACTCACATTGGACAACACCCATGCCAACAACACATTCGTTCGTACACTCGCATAATAATCCTTCGCAGCCTGCTCCTTTTCCGCGTCCATCTGTACTCGATTCTTTTTATTAGCACTTTGTACAGGCACCCGATCGCGAAGATTGGCAAGTGCCTCCTCATATAACGAATTTATATCAGCAGTGTTCGAAAACAGCTCAACGCCAACTTGTGAATTCATATCTTGCGTCACAGCTCCGAGATCTATCTCTGATGTTGTATCTTGTTTCGTTCCCCATGAGATCTGCAGGAGAATCGTGACTATGTCAGAATGGGAATTTAATCATGAAACGATTCAAACCACTCACGTCGTCCAAATTCGAAAATGCATAACTGCATGTCGAGTCAGTGAGCATATACGAGTCACATCAAAAGAACAGAATGACACAAACACATTCAGGATGTTGATGTAGGTAGGCGACAAGAAAATATACGGAAGGAAGCTAGTAATCATATGCCAAGGGTCGAAGGCCAGAAGACTACTGAATGCATATACTTCAACCAATAGATGAGCAAATAACCATGTTCACAAAGAACAAGTACACTTACAACCATAAGTGATCAGCACACTGAATAGCATGATTGAGTTGGCAGCTCCGCCTTGCCCGGCAGCCTCCAGAGCACATACCACCGACGCAATTATCATGTAAAGCATTAAAAGTCCAAGGATAATACTAGTCGTCTTGTACTTCCATTTTGACCTAGAAAGAAGTATTAATAAAATATCATCCACTGGATCACAATACTCACGCAGCAGGTCGATTACCCATCGAAAAGATAAAACATGATACAATCATCGAAGCCATAAGGTATTGCACTAAAGTATTGAAATATCCAATTCCGGGGAGTTTAAGAGATCCATCTTCGAGAGAAGAAGTCAGTATGACCTACAGCTTCAGTCAGCGACAAGTATCCAACTTAACGAAGAGAACATATACAAAGAAGAGATAAAAGTTCCCCTATATAACCAGTCCGTATCAGCCGAAGCGCGCAAGTAATCAATATTTCTCTCACAATAGTAAACCATGCAAACACCAAGTTAATTATATTGTAAACAGTCTCCACCATTAATGCAATTTTTCGGGCCATGCTATGGCCAGATCCAAGTACCTGGCCAGCGTGAGCAATTGCATACGTCGCAGCGAAAAACGATCCATTCAACCATCGTCTTCGCTGAGAAATGAATTCCGGTAAAGAATCTGGAACGTCTGTTTCACCAATGGCTCCTTTGACATATTTGAGAACCCAATCACAGTTGGTCTTGGCTATTAGTTCAAAACAGAGGATACGCTGGAAAAAAATGAGTATTGTAGAGCGACCGACAACTTCAACGGCTTACATCTTCTGCAAGATCTGAAAAAAAAGTCTAGTCAGTAAGTACGCATATAAATTAGGGCTGATTGCTTACACATATTAGACGTAAAAATATCAGTGTCTCTACCGTGAAGGACTTCGCCCTTGAAGTATGAGGCAAGAGGACCTTGCCCTTTCGAGTCATTCTGCAGTGCGATATATCGATATGCTGAAAATGCGCCAGGCTTTCAAAAGTTGTTGTTACCAGAAACATAGACTATTGGCGGAAAAATACATACCAGCACACTGATATAACCAAACATACTTTCTGTTGGCTTATCCAAGATGCAGCTCATCTTATACTCAAAATTTTGTGCAGCAACTATGTATGCACAAATCATCAGCTAAATTTTCCAAAACGTGATTCTGTGTGAATCCGTGTACCTAGTGGATTCAAGAGCAACGACCAGTTCTTGCCCTTGTAGACTGAAATTTCTCCACATGCGCCACCAACATTTGAATTCAAATCAAATGCCTTCCAGAGCTTATATATGCTATTATTCCCTGGCCGCGTGCCCACATCCAACAACACGCATACATTCGGCTATCCCCCAAGGATGAGTCCGTCTTTTGCGTAAAATCACTAACGCACACACCTGAAGCATAGCACCAAAAGCGTTAAACCCCCATCGATGACTATTTATCTTCTTCTGATTTTTCTCCTTCATACAAAATATAATCTGGCATGGAACAATTCCTTTGTCCGGGAATTTAAAATGCAGATTCGGATCTAGAGCAAAAGAAGTGGTGTATTCAAAGACGTGTGCAGTAACCTCTTTATCGTTCACTCTGTTTTGCATGTGTCCACCTGCTTGATATACGCCCAAGAGCGTTAAACAGTCAAGTACGCGCTGATGGACTTTTTTACGACCATCCGCTATAATACAAACCACGACCTATAGAAATACATGATAAGTTCAATTGTGGGGAAAGTATAACAATTAATCCGTACCTTCTCCCAAGCGTTCGGACCCCAAGTCTGTGAATTCTTACGCGTACACAAGTGCGAAATATTTCTCATAACACCATACAACGTCCTGCAAAACAATACCTCGTCTTCCTGCATCAGACCACCAAATATCATCATACATACATTAAAATAAAACAAGAAAAATAAAACGCTCACATTATACATCGTAATAATAATCAGCAACTCTGTCCTCCTTCCACTCTCATTCTGCCTCAAAAAGAACCCATTTTTCTCAAACTCATCCGGATCACAAGTCACAGCTGTATACCGAGTCTGCATCATCTCTTGTACTCCTCGCCTCGGCAAAACCAACCTTGGAGGTACGACCAAATTCACAACAAGATTCCCGTTCGTCAGCGGGACACGTTTTTTCGTCTTGTGTCGTCGTAGCACGCGACCAGAAGGTGCGGGACCAAAATGTTGCGTATCTAGCGGTGTTTCTGGAAGAGATGTATGGTTTGATGTGGGTGTAGGTGGTTCAGGGTCATAGAGTATGTCATGATGGTGTTCTGAAAACGCAAGATAGACAGGATGACTCGCGATTTTTTCGGATAAAAGGGCCTTTTCCGGATCTGCGAAAGCTCCAGTATGATGCGTACTATCGCTTCCCACGATCTGATAATCTTCTTCATCAACAGCAGGAGTAGGTGAACGCGACCGAGGCACTCTATACGGTGAAGTTGAATACGCAGTAGCACTAGTGTACGCTTCTGTATCATGCTGGAGATGTGATCCCGCAGGCATATGTTCCGAGCCATTGGAAGATGAATAACCATGAGTAGAGCTGGTGTAATACTCTGAACTGCCCTGGCCATGGTAATCGGAAGAAGGGGGAGGCAGACGTGAAAGTTGTTGGTCGTACGGTGATTGATACAGTGCATCAGGTTGAGCAGCAGAAATGTCATACTGCAACTGCAAAGGCTGTGCAAGCGGTGTATTTGGGTCATTAAAAGGGTCAGATTGTTCTTCTGACGAATGCAGGCGAATGGTCTCGTCAAGCTGAAGAGTTTCTCCAGTACGAATCGGTTCAAGATATTGTCCAGGCTGATATGGTTGATACACCCTCGTATTTTGTTCCTGTTGTTGTTGTTGTTGTTGCTGCTGCTGCTGTTTTTGATATGTGCGTCGTTCCTCATCGTCACGGTACGCTGCCACTGTTGCGTTGCGCATAGTGGCTGAGAGGGGTGTACGGCCCACCATGTCGCTTATTGTGTTGTTCTGATCAGAAGAAAGGAGAGGCGTTGCATCTTGGTCTAAAGAAAGAGACATTGGATGATCTGTCAGGGTGTAGCGTTTCACACTGGAATCAACCGAGCTATGCGTCGAGGTAGACATGTTGCTAGGACTCGCAGCGCGTGGGACAGGCTTTCTCCTCGTCATTAAATAATGCTATCCTGTAGAATATGTTGCGTAGCAGAGTATTGGTCTATGGTCAAGAATGTCTCAGTGCCTTCATTTCTAAATTAAAACGCAGACAGGATCGACGTCAAGACGCGAAGGACACGTGATCCTTTTATAAAATCATTGTTCATGGTACGTCGTAAGTAATTAAAAATCAGTATATCAAGAACCTCCATCTTATGTTATATCCTTTAATCATCAAGATAAGTGCCTTATTGCAACCCAAGGAGCAACCCAAAGAAAACAGAAAAAATTCCAATAAATGCAAGCGACATTGCAGACGGATCGACAGGGATAGCGCCTGAGAAGTCTTGGAAAACGGTTAGAAGATGAGGCTGTGTATACAAAAGGGAGAGACGCACTGGTGGTACTGGTGGCACTGGTACCTGAGCCAGAAATTGAAGGCAAGGAATTTTGCCCCGTCGAGAAAGAGCCAAGAGAGGTGGTGAGAGGATGTAAGGAGAGTGAGATGGGACGGGAAGAAGAGAGCAATGAATTTCCTCCCGTTGACAAAGAGCCGGTGAAGGAAGAGATAGGAAGAGGAAGAGAAGGGGGGGAAATAGAGCTGGTAAGTGCTGAACCTGATGCAGGAGCGGGAGGCGCCGTACCTGACCCTCCCGCTGCTGCAGACAGCTGCGCGAAACCAACTGAGGGTGGATCGGCACGGAAGACAGAATAAACATTTTTCTGGAAATTACAGATAGCGCCACATTGATCATTAGGCTTCCTCTCGTGGGATTGGCGATGTCGTGACGCACCAAGAAGACATCACCGATAACCCAGGATGGGTTACCAGAGCCAGCTTCAATGTTGCTTCCAAGGCTGAGGTCAAAGATGCCCCCGACACAGAATCTGCCCGCTCTATCAATAGCGCCAAGGTTCATATCGGTAGGGTCGATTGGCCACGACTTGCCACCAAAAGCCATGGAGATCCGGACATTTGTGTTGCAAGCTGTTAGATCAATTCAAAAGAAGAATCCTTCCCCGAAGACTATCGTTACTGACGGAATGACCAGAATCCTGGCATCTCCGAACCAAGTTCTTGTGCACCGGGTACAGCATTCCAAATGGCCTGTACTTGAGCAGAAGGACCTCCAATGAGAGTAGTTCCTGTATCAATGGCAGAGATCGCGGAAGAGCCAGTTGCGATAGAGATGGAATTGCCTTGAACGGTGATATCTACGAGAAGCATCAGCGAATCCTGACTGAAGATGAAACAAACTGATTTTGATGGACCTGTCAAACTCAAGAGCCAGAAACTGGGCTGTGATCCAGGCATGTTGATGAATTCGACATCACCCGAGAACAAACTTGTGTTGGTACCACCCAATGTAAAAATACCGCCAAATGCTACATCGGGCGCACTGCCATCATCACTGAGCCTGTTGAGCCAAAAGGACATCTCCTTGGTCTGAAGTTGGCCGCCATTGGACAAGGCCTCCCAGAAAGGAGTGGCACCGGTGCTGGCGATGGCCTTGAAGGCAAGACCCATGATTCCAGAGAGCGTATTGTCAACAAGGCCAGATGAAATTTTATTAGCTTGGACTAGCGAGTAGCGAGCAGTGAGCAGGGAAGGCAAACAGAGAATCAGCGGTGATCGCTCACTAAAAGGTTGATTCTGGACTTGAAAATCACCCATGGATACTGTTTCTGAACCCACCGCCCCGATAACCTCGCCGGAGCCATAAGTGATTCGAACCTGTTGAGTATCGGCTGTGTTTGATGAAGACTGGTCTGCATTGTAGAGAGGAGTGCCAGCATCACATCCGGTGGTGCATGAAGAGTCGGCAACCCAGAGATCAGCGGAACCTGTGTCGAGGACAACATTGAAGAGTTGTGGTCTTGCAAGTACCATCAACAGGGTTATTGAGACACGAAGACGGACGACTCACGGTGTTCCTATGCCGACAGATCCCAGGTAGCTAGAGTCCTGATTCTGAGGAGAGATGAAAATGGTTCAGCAGAGGAACACCACTGCTGACCTGGTTGATGACTGAAATGCCCGCAGTGCCAGCGCGCTTGATGTCGCCATGCGCCCTTGTCGTCATTGCGCTCAGGGCGGTGGAGTAGTTATATTTGCGACGGATACCTTCTGCTATGGCATGATAGTCAGAGGCTTTGCGACGGTGACTTCGCCTAGCGAGACCGATATGTATTGGGTCTGCCGAGACGAGGCCGACGAGAAAAAGACAGGGGAGCAGGAACAGAGGGATCATGGAAGGAGAAGAGGGAGTTATGTGAAGACAAATACAAATACAACGGATGTACAAGCTCCGCAGCCTCCGCAGCCAGGCCGGTGCTCGCCTCAGTCCCGGAATTGAAACCGACGACTGCCGGATTATTCGCACACACTACAG
>Ga0157366_1000980_pt1 | contig 11992 bp, 6 predicted proteins | sample AttbisABBM1_FD_113149 | JGI IMG/M metagenome (GOLD analysis project Ga0157366, IMG submission 113149) | Fungus gardens microbial communities from leaf cutter ant in Botucatu, State of São Paulo, Brazil - Atta bisphaerica ABBM1 | ecosystem: Host-associated > Fungi > Mycelium > Unclassified ...
CTAAGAAGAGAAATACTATTATAACTTCCAAGACTTCTAAGATATTTGTCTTCTGTTCATAGATAAGCTTCTTGATAGTTCTATGTATTTTTCATATCTACATATAACTTGAATATATATCATGTTTCTATGTTTTATTATCTAATGTCTTGTTACCTAGATTTCAGGTTATTATCCTATTCAGAAATTGTCTTTATAGTATTCTTATAGTTATTTTCTTTTCAACTATTACCTTAGCTACAGTTCTAACTACAGTACTAAGTAAATACTCTGTACTTTTCTTAGTCTGATAATTAAACTCAAGAAATCTGCTTATTCTTCTTCTGCTACAACTCTGACCCTATTTAAAATTATGACTATATAATAAGTAGTTAGCATAATATATAAGTTGAAGCCAAAGACATTGTCCATAGTTCAGTTACAACCCTGTGGATAAGCATTATACTTGATTTGTATTTATATAACTTATACTCATTCTTAGATAAGTTCTATACTTGATTTACTCTTTTGTATAACTAATTGTAGACTTTTGCTTGAAGCAAAAACTGTGCTTGACACACATGTACATTAAGATAGAATAGAACTAAATGTATATAGACTATATAATTATAACATATATAGTATATAAATATAGAGAGGACTCTTTATTGAGTCAACCTTATTAAATTACTACTAAGTCCAGCCTAAAAGTTGTCTTGACTTGTAGTTGTCACAACATACAATATTGTCACAGTCCAAACTCCAAGTTATGTTGATCTCTGATATGGATGACACTCAACTTATATCTGAGCTATAAACTTTCTCTGTAAAGTTTGTACTTTATCTCTATTCTAGGTTGTATCTTTTAGGTAGTACTCAAACTTCATAAGTACTTCATTTTCTGCAGTAGAGTTCATACTATTATCTAAGTCAAAACACTGTAGATATACTGTCTTTTATAGCAGACATATTTCCATCAAAACTCTATGAATATTTTGCCTTTACAGAGGACTTATTTCCATTAAAACTTTATGGATGCTAAGGTAGACTTATTCTTATCTCAAATCCCACAAATAACCTGTTCTCTGCAGTAGTTTTATTTTATTCAAACTTCATAAGTACTTAGTCTTCCATGATGGAGTTTACTTTGATCCAAACCTCATATCCAGTCAGTGTTTCTCCATAAATCATTACAATCAAACATCTGCTCTGCTTGAAACCAGGCATAGACACTGACCTTACTCAATGAAGAAGTATCTAAAACACTTGGAAACTTGAGTGGTGTTATTACTATATAGTTGAGCAATTATATATTTAAGGCTAGTAGTTACTCTGTAATAGCTAGCCTGATAATCAACAAAAGTTAGTATCAAACTCCAATGTTAATGATGACACACTTACTCCTGTTATCATAACTCCTATTTCAACCTCCCTAGACCTTCCTCTGAAATTGTGGCCATGCAACTAGTCAGAGGCACAATATATAAGTTGAAGCTAAGGTTGTTTTAGAAGTCTGCAAACATACAGAGTTTGATAAGTTTCCACACTCATCAACTCCACTAACCCCACAGACTTTTATCTTCAAGTGTGAACCATACTTAACAAATATCTATACCAATAAAGTCTTTAGTTAATTCAAATTATTCACTTGATTATAGTGTTTCATTCTCTACCTCAATATTAACATCAAACTAATATTATTTGGTAAATAGTCGTCAGTTGTCATACTGTATTCCAACAGAAATAACCAAAGTCCAGAAAAACACACACACATCTTACTGATTTTACAGATTGACCTATGACAAAGAGATTCGGTATAAATAGCATGTGCTGTGGTAGGAAGTAGAGATATTAGTATGAAGAAGAAAGTGGGAGTGACATATGTTATGTCTGAGGATAATGGATAGCCTTGTTCTTATGTTACAAGGCTTCAAACCCAGTGCTATATATACATGACCAGAATGAAGCCAGAGACTTGTTACTACAGGGCATAAGTCCTACAAGTCTTAGTCATTCTCTCTTCCCTGTAAAGGAATGGGAGTAGCAGGGCAGAAAAAGGGATGCACTGTAAAAAAGAGAAATACCTCTTACAGACACAAACTTTCAATGCACGTCAGTGTTGACGTTACACATAAACACATCCGTGAGGTGTATTGAAATCTGACAGGAAAGAATACTCTAATGAAGGAATGAAAATGCCTGCGCATGGTACCCAAGTCAAAGTTTATCCCGGGACCAACTGCAGTGAAGTCAGTATCAAAATCGTAGAAGGTTTCTTGGACAGGGACACCTTTTCTCGAACCTCTGGTTAACTTCCATGAGTTTAGTGCCCTCTTCGGGCTTGATGGTATTCCAGGGCGTAGGGTTGGATTTAGTCCAGATGACTACAGGACGTCAATGAGTGCATAGTGTGGTTAAGATTAAACACACCCTGGGAGCCGAAAGCCAGACGGCCTAAGTACCATGAGGCACCAACACACACTCCTCCAATGATAACATAGCTGATTCGGCACATTCATGTGAGATCTTGGAAGTATCCACAGAAATTACTTACATGGGGATCGCCTGCATGACGTTTTGAGTCAGTGTCCTACCAAAACACAGAGTGAAAGGAGATATGAACCTCAACGGCGAACCAATTCTTCATCAAGTTTCCGCGAAGTCTCTGCCGAGGAGTGGGCATTGTAATGGTTGAGAAGATAAAGCGTGGAGATCAACGACAGACATCCCTTCCGCTCGTTAACTACTTCCCACGCCCACTCACGGACTATTCGGATTACTCCGGAGGGCCCCTCAAAAAAGAGATAAAAAATGGTTTTCTAATGAGGATCAATCATAATGCACACGAAGAGTTTCAGAAACTGTTCCAGGTCATCTAGTAGTACATGAAATAAACAAGGGCATCAGGCCAGACGTCAAGAGGTGAACCGTACATATGGTATGTATGACAAGGAAACACAGAAAGAGTATGAGGCAGTAGGCAACACTGATGGTACCAGAAAAAGGATATCTGGGTTTAACACATGTTATGATCGCAGGTGGAGAGCAGACTGTCCTAGTACAAAAACTATACCGCGGAAGGTGGAGGAGAGGAATGCGAGTTACAAGGCTACAGTTCTATCCAGGCAACTCTTGCAATGGAGAACAATGATGTAGTTCATTCGCCACGTGCCTTCCGTCTTCATCCTCTCTCTGAGTCTCTTTAACTGCTTTTCACGAGGTACAAGCCTACGATAGAGATACTGAGGTTGAGAAGGTTGGTGGTGGTGAATAACCGGATTATCCATATTTGAGATGAAGGCCGAAGGAGCAATGCGCATTGTTGTAGGGGTAACGCAAACAGTCGTACCCCACGAGAAAGGCATAAGCATGCTGAGAGAAGAGAGTGTGGTAGTAATAGAAGAAGTCATCATGGAAGCAAACGTCGAGGTCGAGTTTTGATTCATTACATTTTCATGTTTTTCATGTTGCAACAGTTCTTCATCAGATTTTGAGCGTAATTGGGTGAGCATCTCTATCTGAGTTTGTTGACCTGCTTCAAACAATACTTTGCCCTCAGACAATCTGGTAAGGGAACCACTCTGATTAATCGCAACATTCCCTGTAATTGAAATAGAATCAGCACGTACAGATAACAGTCTGAAATGTATGATTCGAACCATTTGGATTTGTTCCACTTTGAAAGACGTTTCCGTCTACGGCATTCATCAATGGTTTCTTCTGAGGCTGACTGATAGAAGTAGATGTCCCAGTCAGCTTGTTGTGGCCAGATACAGGAGCGATCCGGATAGGGGAAGGCGAAGAAACTGCTTGAGGGATGAGAGAAGGGGTGATATTGTCACGCCTTGAAGGGGGCATGACGTCGACATCAATTGGCATTGTCTTGGTGAATGGAACAGACTTCATCGCAGATAAACGAGGAATAGCAGAGGGCAATATTGAACGAGTGCGAGAAATCGGCAAAGGGGGACTCTGGGTAACAGTAGAAGGAGACGCCACAGAAGCGACTCCAGCAGAGGGCATATTGGCTTCGTCCTCCTCTTCACCTTTCTTGTTAGAATGAGAATCTTCGAGTGCTCGACCAAAACTGAATCCTGTATCATCGTCATCATCAAAATTGAGCATAGGCAGCTGAGGAGGCTTCTCAATGGGACGAGAAATCATGAGTTGCGGGAGATCAATAACAGGCTCGTCGTCTTCAGGCTCCGGTGGAGAAAGAGTGATCGTAATTCCTCCCATCTCACCAAACATGTCTTCATCAGATTCGACGTCCTCGGCGGTCTCTTCGTTCTCTTTTTCCTCCTTCTCCTCAAACATAACACCGAGATTTTTATCTTCTGCAGTGAAACCGACTCCCTGGGGAAGGAAGAAAGGCGAATTGTCCTCGCCTGCTTCTTTCAGTGCATTCATGAACAGACTCTTTCTTTTCTCAAAGGAGTACTGAGAGGGGGAGCATGACGCAGAGTCGCCCTCACTGCTGCTCCCATCGTCAACACATCCGAAGAAATGATCGATGGAGTCTTTTTTGTTGTACTTCGGCAGAGTTGAAAGATTAGTAGCTCTGGGGAATGCCCATGATTTGGACCATGACTCCGAAGAATGATGGATGGGATGGTGGGTGGAAGAGGACGAAAGAGGTGAGAAACTGACGATATGTGACTTAGGGGTTGAAGGGGTGGTGGGCTGGACAGAATTTTCAACTGGATCATCCACTGAGCCAAAAGATGATGATGAGCGGAAACTGGCGTCGGAATCTTCCTCGTCTTCGTAGCCAACCAGGCCACTATCATCCTCACTACCATTCTCAAATTCGACCGATTCCTCTTCCTCCTGGACAACTTTGAGCATAAAGCTGAACCTCGCTTCACAATCATCTGCTGATATTTCGACCTCCGTGGCTGAACTTTCCAAGGAGTCGATTGACGCAAATGTAGTATTGCGGCCGTAGGATGATTTAGGTCTGCTTGACAAGGGAGGTACGATGGGAGTGGCCGAGCACTCGTTATCTTGCAATGTCCTCAAGTCTCGCTCACTTTGCAACTCCAGCCTGGCGATCTTGATCTGCTCCTCAAGCTCCTGCATTTTCAACTTGATGTCTTGATTCTCTCTCGTTGATGCTTCTCGCGCAGTCGTCAATGCTAGATTTCGTGCATTTAGCTCTTCTACAGCCTTTTCCATCTCTTCAAGCTTCTTTTCGAGGGTTCTCTTCTCGACCTCCAATATTCCTCCCTGGGAGCGAGCGAACCAAGCATCGCGGCGCTCATTCTCTAGACGCTTGGCAAGCATGGTCATTTGCTTTTCCATATCACTGACACGATTCCTCCAGCCATCAACATCTCTCTTCAGTTCATCCCGCTCAGCCTTCAACTCAGCAATCAGCTTAAGCATCTCGTCGCTTGGCTCACTACTAGTATCGCTGATTTCGGAGAGTATAGATGTTGGCCGGGACTGACGGATATCCGAACGGGTATAACCAAAGGAAACCCTCTGTTGGTTAGTGAGAGCTTGCTCTAGGTCCGTTATGCGCAACAAAAGTGCATTATGCGACTTAACGAGGAAGTGTTGCTCGCTCGCGCTGAGGGGGCGGTTCTCAGATCCGCCAGGAAATTTTTCGTCGCTTTTGCTACCGTAAACGGGTTCAGTGTTTGGACATAAACGATCCCTAAAGGTTGGCGTCACCTCCGGTGTGGGTAGATCTGCATAATTTGTGGCAACGCCATGGGAAGACGGCTTGTACGTGATGCTGCTCCTTCGACGGGGATACAAATCCTCAGAAGCACGCTCCTGGTTGCCGCCTAGTTGCAGAGTCAGTTGGAGTCGACGAGATGCCGGTGTTGGCATTGAAGCCGAACTACTTGGTACTTCCTCTCCTGAAGCAGAACTGAGAGATAAGCGTCTCAAAGGGTGGAACGGCTGCGGTGTGATCGTAGGAGTCGGAAGCCCTTGGAAAGATGACAGGTTCTCGGGAGTCAGGGATAGCGGGCGTAAGTTGAGGGCGACTGGACGAGGTCGAATGGGAATTGATCTGGAGACATTGGCCTCGATAGCTACTTCTGAAACAGCATTGGTATCCTGTTCCTCAGAAGCACCTTCGCAAATCGCGACTGAGGGTACGACATTCTCATGTCCATGACCAACTAGGGTCACCTCTTCTTCCTCTTCTTCCTCTTCTTCCTCTTCTTCTACGAGCGTGTGGAGTTGGTCTTTCGATGAAGATGATGCGGCAAGTAATTTAAATGAATCTCGCTTGTTCCCAAGCATGGAGACGAGACTTGAGCCAGGAGATCCACCTGATCCCAAAGGTATCGAGGCCTGAGCTATTGACAAATGGAGGTAATGAATCATTCTGCTATATTTGAGCGATGGGAGACACATACAAAAATCAAACGAGGACCTCTCAAGGTCAGGTGTACCAATCTCTGGGATTTCAACTTTAGAAAAAGAGATATCGGGCTTTCCTTCAAGAGCCAAAAGTGCACGCCTACGAATAGAGTCTCTGTCTCCGAGGTTCATATTATTATCGGAATTTGATGATGGGAGTTCGGGTAGAGAAACACCCATGAGTTCAGCCGATTCTGTGCGAGTGGAAACAGAAGAGTGGCGACGGTGGTGAGAGTTGCGTTTGCTTGCGGCAGAAGGAGGGGGGTTAGTCACCACAGGGAAAGCAAAGGTCGTAAGGATATTGCCCGAAGTGAGGGCTGACTGTTGATTCAAAGAACCAGCTGAGAGAGACGAAGTAATAGATAGGTTGCGCGAGTGGCAACGGGAATGCGAACGACTGTGGCCCATATTCGAAGCAAGGCCGGAAACTGAGGCGTCCGGCGGAATACCACCCATTCTGAAGGACTCCAACTGTAGAGTAATGAATTAACAAACACTAGAGATGATCCAACAGGCAACAAAAATGACACATACCCTGTCCCTTGCCGCCGACTCATGCGAAGCATCGTCCATAATAACAGAGGCGTCCGTTTCGAAATCTGATGGCAAGGAAGAAAAACACCAAGGGGGTATAAACGTGTGAGAGAACGACAGAAAAAGAGAGAAAAGAGCTGGATTAAAGAGAGGAAGTGCCGTAGAGGCAAGGCAGATGGAACGACGGAGGATTGGTCGCCAAGACAGGTTTGAACAGCCAACCATTACTACCTTGCAATCACTTATTTCGAACTCCGACGTAGCATCCGCCGTACCTCCAGTACCTCCATTCCTAACATCGTCTACGCGTCAACCCCCGCTTGATATAGAAAACATTAGCCCTGTCTTTTACAAGGTGACTAACATGGAAGAAATAAGCCCCAGACACTTACTAGCATAGAACTTTGCCTGCGAAACACTCGTATGGAGTGTGTCAAGGCTATTTACCGTCGATAACTACTCCTTATGCTCCAACAGCATCTTGGATTGATCCCCATATTGATAAATAAATCTCGGGCTCCTTTCTCCATCTTGCCCCATTGATAAAACGCTCAATGATTAACCCGGACGTCAAAAATTCAAAACGTCAAATCCAGCTTGATGCCTCCCCCCGCATGGTCGTACCTGTTAGACCATTGTTCCTGGCAATCAAATGATGCATTTGGGTCTCGTGATTGCGTTCCACATATCCTCGCAACTCTTTTGAAGTTGGTTCTGCCGATGCCACCGCGACTCCCCCCATCGGTGAAGGTTTTGTTCCTCATGCCTGCTATCATGTTCCATGCTAATTGCTTGCCTGAAACGCTCTACCGGCGATCGGATGGGATTCTCATTGACAGCCTTCTTTGTCTCGAGCTTCTCCATTGATTTCGATGCTTGAACTAGACAACTGTTCAATGGTCATTAATGCACTATGTTGCAGTCGCATATAAGAAGGCACTTTCTGCGTTTTCTTCCCCAGGTATGAGAGACTTTTCAGAATTTGCCTGACTCATGCCTCTGCCTTCAGAACATATGACTTGAGTGATGGCTTGAGTGGTGAGTTTATCATGTTATATGTATTAGAGACCAGGTCACTTAATGAGGATTACAGCGTTTGTCTAATATCACAGTGATAATTATATTTGAATGCTATGAGGTAGCACATCGAAAAATATAATTTATATAATTTTCCTGGATTTATGTTAGACATTTGTTATTGCCCGAACTCCGAGCCATATCCGTCTCCAACATGGATAATGCTCAACTCATACCTGAGGTTGCATCTTTCTCTGCAAAGATGGCATTCACCCATCTTGAGTAATATCCTCTCTTCTAACGGGTAAAACTCACCATATCTAGACCATGCTCTTCTCTGTGAAAATAACACTTATTACACCCCTTCTCCATGAAGGTCAGTCTCTATCACTATCCTAAAGTACATCCTCTTCTACAAGATTTGCACTACATCTCTATTCTGGGCTGTGCATTTTATATAAAGGTAGCACTCAAAACTTTGTAAGCACTTTGTTTCCTCATGATAGAGCTTGCTCTATGTCAGACATGATCTACACTTAAAGGTGAAAGTCCCCAGAGTTAGTCAGAGTTCAATAAGTATGGGAACTTATTGAAATCTGTGGAGTTGTAGGCTTTCCAGAATGACCTTGGCTTTAGCTTATGTATATAGTATGCTTGGACCCTTATATTTTATTTTTATTTTTATTTTATCCATTTTTCTTTAATTTGATTTTTCTTTTTCTTTTATTTCTTGGATGATAAAAAGGCATGTGACCATGGTCACATGATGCATTACATGACATTATGTTATAGGCCTAAAAATGATAGAAAGAACTAGAAGAAATGATATCAAGATATATATCTACAATATATTTATCTCATGGCTGATATATGAATATTAGAATAGGTTTATTGTTAGCATGGACCATATACTATTAGTATAAATAGGGTAGCAATACATCAGAGACTTCTTGTCAAGTTCTCTTGTGATCCCTACAAGACTTTTGTTACAAACTTCATTTAATCTCCATAACTAGTGGACCAATTCTCACAAACAAAGTTGCACTAGGAAGCCCCAAATGAGGACTATTCACACATATGCAGGATATACAAAAGTGATAATAGAATACTGAGATATCAGACCATCAGTAACTATAAGTTTCATTAGCTATTATCTCAGGAATGACTAAACAGATTCCATGATCAATTAGGGGTTGGGATAGTATAGTGGTAATAGCTTCTTACCATGTATATTATACCTACATCTATCCTACTATAAGGTTGTGAGTTCAATCTCATAGTAATCTCTTATGTAGGCATAGACTACTACTACACCTTATATAAACTATTGATTTCAAAAAAAAGATTAGTATTCATATAGATACAAGTATATTAATGTAGTGATATAATTAATTACCTTCTAAAATTAGCCTGACATTTGCTATAACAGAAGATAGCTCCACTAGGTATAAGTTTTGATTATATAATAAAAATAGCTTGTACACAGACTATCACTATTTTATATAAATACTTTTTTTAATAAAGAGGAAAGAAAAAGAAAAGAAAAAATATAGAAGATGTAAAATTATACTAGGTAGAATATCAAGTTTAGTAGATAACTGATACTATGTAATGTCTTCTTGGAAGCAAAATGCTCCCTAATTGAACTCAAGAAAAATAAGAACATCTTTGAAGAACTTTCATTTAGGATTCTATGGCTTTATATACTATACACACCCATGTTGAATGTGTATTCTTATATTATATATATCAAGTCCACTCATTCTGAAAACATATTCCCACAGCAATAATACAACAATTCAGATATTCAGTATTTCATCACTAAAACCTCTGCTCAGAGCAATGTACTGAAACCCATAGCATCTTCTAGAAATCTAACTTGTATATAAGACTAGTAGTTACACTGTAATTTGCTAGTCTGATAATTAATGAAGATAAACTCAATTTCCAGTGTTCAACAGTAACACACCAACATTAGTACTCACCCTCCCTTCAGACTTTGTCTAATTCTCTGAAATTGTGACTGCATAATAGACAAATAACATAGCACATAAGCTAAAGCAAGAGTCATTCTGACAAAAGTCTACATTATTGAGCTCCTAGTAAGGAGTTTTATATATTTATATTCTACATATCTCCAAGCCAACCTTGTAGACTTTTGTCTTCTGGTGTGAACTGTACCTGACATCTTATCTTAATAGGAGAGTTGCTACATAGGTATATGAAAGGCTTGTTAGGGAAAAACCTTAGCTTATATTTGCTAATAAGAGCATGATTTGTGATCAGTTTGGTAATATATGCACACCATGAGTTAGAGAGGCCAAAGTGTTTCAGCTAAGCACTATCTTTAGAATAAGTAGAATAAATAGGTTAATTGTTGTCATTGTTTAGATCAAGAAAATATTTTTCCTTATAGTTGGATTCTTGGAAATATATCTGCCACTTCTTAACAATAGAATTGCATTCTTTCTTTTACTGAACTTCCATGATATTTTGCTAGATAGAATAGGGTTCATCTTATAACATTTTGATTCTTTATCAACCAGTAAATAAGAAGGCCATTTATTGTTACTAGAAAAATCTCAGAATGAAATTGAGTTATTATCATTCTTATTAAAGAACTTTCTCAGATTGCTGGATATGGCAATGGTATGTAATTAGTGAGGATGAATGGATACATCAAAGATATGCTTGACTAATGTCATATCTAATAGCAAAAAGTTCAGCTTTAGTTGATAATACATTCATTATCTGATAAACAGTTTTGGTAATGATTTTATGTCCTCTTTGTGTGTGTGAGACTGAAGTAGCAATACTGTTTTTAATACTCACATTAGATATAATAAATATAGTATCTTGGTTAATAGAGGAATCTTTGTAGATGTTCTTGAGTTTGTTTCAATAAGCAATTTTTGCATTGGTATCTTTTTGGTTAACTAAATGAAAAGAAAAACAATTAGGGAAAGTGTCTACAAAATGAAAATCAAGAGACAATTCTCCATTTAGACTGTCAAAAGCTAGAAAGATTTCATCTAAATGATTGTTTGTATCCATTATGGGACTTTTAATCTTCAAATGTTGTTTAGAGATAAGATTGTCAAAATTAAAGACAGTGAACCTTTAATTATTTTCATTTTCTTTCTCATTTTCATTTTTCATTTATTTTATTTTTGGACTTAGGTTAGAAGTAACATAATGTCACAAATTATCACATATCAGTCACAGTCACATAATCATGTGGTATACAAAAGGATATAGAAAGATCTAGAAACAATAATATCATACCATATGTCAATGGTATGTACTACATATGTTCCTTTAGAGTAGGTTAGGTTAGTGTAATACAAATCATAAACCAAATGTATATAAGATAGACACTTTATAACTGGAATTTTATTGAGTTTTCTTGTGTTACTCAAATACAAGAGTTGTCTTTTGACCTTACATAGAGTCTTAAAGTCACAACAAAGATAACAAGTAGTTATGTGATAAGAAGTGGCTTTTTTGGAGTAATTTTGTTGTGGTGGAAGTAAATAGAGATAAGACTGGCTATAACACCTCAACTTCTCATGTTGGTAATGTGCAAAAAACTTCTATAATCCATAAAGCCACTTTTCTCTACATTTTCTTCAATTCTTTAAGAGGTTGATATAGTAGTGCTTCTTTAAAATACCAAAGCTAGAATTTATATAGAGTGATAGGAAGAACACACATTCTATATAATAGTCATTTGTATGTTGGAGATAATTCTCTCATAGAGTTGCCTAGCATCTTTATATCTTTGATTGTAGATAATGCTTTATTGATAGTTTGAGTAAAAAACCTTCTAAAGGTCTCAAATCTAGTAGAGATAGATTGATATTTTTTGTTGATCTTGAGAAATAGAAGACTTTTGATTTGTCATGTTTAATAACCAAATTGAATTGATTGAAGAGAGAAGAAATGATATTATAACTATAAAAGAGGGTTATATTAAATTTTTCATAACTCTTCTTCTGAAAAACAAAAAGCCTGTTATCAACAAATGAAAGAATTGAGACTAGAATAGGAGTTAAGAGATTTTGAGTTCTTTTTTTAAATA
>Ga0157366_1000981_pt1 | contig 11991 bp, 12 predicted proteins | sample AttbisABBM1_FD_113149 | JGI IMG/M metagenome (GOLD analysis project Ga0157366, IMG submission 113149) | Fungus gardens microbial communities from leaf cutter ant in Botucatu, State of São Paulo, Brazil - Atta bisphaerica ABBM1 | ecosystem: Host-associated > Fungi > Mycelium > Unclassified ...
AAAAAGAAGAAAGAATGCGAGGAATTGTCATATGGGAGTGACAGTACTACATGATGCAGATGGAGAAGATGGTATGATGCGTTGACGATGAACCCAGGCTGGGGAATTCGATACAAGATTAAAAAATTGGGACAGGATAGGAGATCACTAGACTTGGAGCGCCTTGAGTTCCTTAACCAACCGCTGAGAGATGTGTCAGGATCCCGTAGTTGGTTACTACAGGCGCAGGTGTACATACCTCTCCTTCTCTTAAAAGGGATTCACGACTCATATTCGCCCCTTGCTCAGCTCCAAGTCTGATACCGTATTCAAGTAACTGACGCATATAATGCGAGTTTATGATGGTTTCATCATCAGCAAGCTGAGGTTTCACTGAGGTATTCAATTCAGCTGCAAGAGTACGAGTCAGTGAGGACCACGTATCACGTCTCTGGTGTAACTCACATTCTCTCATCGACAACCAGCTATGCCCAAGTAACTCAGGAATGGTTGCTCGTTCCTTCGAGTTACGCGTTAGGCATTTCTTGATGCTGTCAATAACATCACGTCGTACACGACATTTTAGGTGCTCAAGTCTCGTAGGCGAGTTCTGATCACCATCTTTGCTTTTCGACGCTGAGAGAATAGGGACAGAATATTCTGGAAATTCAATAACATGATTGAGATCTGGAATAGCCCTCATTTTCTGAAGGAACGGAAGGTGTTGGAAAGGGGGTTGACCATAAATCATTTGATATAGAATGACACCTAAGGACCACACGTCGGACGGTCTTCCAACCTTTAGGCGGCGCATGCCGTCTGGAAGCTCAATGGCTTCGGGACTCATGTAATTCACTGTTCCAATCTAACGCATTCGGTGAGTACAGATAATCCAACCAATTGAAAGTTCACTACCTGGTGATCTCTCTGGATATTGGTCGTATCATTTGCAATGGCATTTGCAATACCAAAATCAATGAGCTTGAGCTGGCCACGGACAAGAACAAAGTTGGCTGGTTTAAGATCAGAATGAACGATCTTCTCTTCATGTATTACATGCACGGCTTGCAACATCTAGTTCTCATGTCAGCCAAGTCATAGGAATAAATGTTTAGAATCTACCTGCTGCCAATAGTATGCCACCCAAATCATATTTAATGGATTCTTCATCTGGTCCTGCAGAAGTCGGGCTAAGTCGATCTCTCCGCACTCCATAACTAATAAAAGATGCCCCTTGCCTCCTCCAGGTCCTGGACGAACTTCACTGTCAATAAGCCGGATGATACGGTGATTCCCTTCCAGCTGTTTGAGCAATCTGATCTCATTCTGATAACCAGCCATCATTTCGGTGTCGGTCTTATCGAGAGAAACACGCTTGATAGCGTACAACTCATTATCGCGATTCATCACTCGAAAAACGCGCGACGATCCCCCTCTACCTATCAAGTCAAGTCGAACATAGAACTTTTTATTGACGATGATTGGTCGAGATGTCTGCATGGGTGATGGAAAGGCATTATTGGCAACAGGTTGGTTGAGAGTAGAATGATTGTGTGACGCGGGCACAGGAGCCAGAATAGGTTGTGTTGTATATGTAGCAGGCGGAGGTGACGGTAAACGTGATAATGAGGGTTGTGCTTGTGTTCGCCGCTCATGATCTCTCTCGCGCTCGCTAAGATAGTCGTCTTCCCGTTCGTTAGCAGTCCAAGCTCTCCCGGACGTTGGTAGTGAGGTCTCTGCGCTGACCGTATTGCTTGTTGGTGGCTCTGGTGCCGTCGGACTATGGCGATGTTTAGTCGATGGTTTACTACAGGACGGGGAAAGTTGATCCTTGGGCGAAATACGAGTTTGTAAGCGTGAGGGTGGTGAAATCCTTCCCTGCGGGCTGCGCGTGTTTTGCGGTGAAATGCTCCCTTGACCGGATTTCGAAGGTACTCGTGTCAAATGATTCCCGACTGTTGGAGATACTGTCGCTGAGGACGATATACTTTTCAATGTATCCGATTCTTGTCGACGATGACCATGAACTAAACGAACTTGATGTGCATTCAGGTGGGTGGGAGAGGGGGATTGATGGGGGTGTTGCTCCTGCTCTCGCTGCTCTTGCTCTTGCTCGCGGACGTATTCTGTCACTATCAGCTGATAGTTCAGGGAAACTGGCATGAAACTCACTTTCACAATCACTCAGGATTTCTGCTTCCTGCTTTTCATGTCCTTTGATTGTGGCCCCGTCAGAGTTTTCGGCAATTGTGCTCATACCTGAAAGATTCAACCAACTGTAGCTTCTGTTAATTAAGTAAAACTCACCCAAGCTTGTACCAGGGCGTGAATGGCCATTCGCTTGTTGTACTTGAAGCTGATAATCGTCATGAACTGAATGACCGGTATCAGTCACTGAATGTTTCGCAAGTCATCAATCCATACCTATGCCTTCACTCATACTCGCAGACCTCCTCTGTCGGGAGGCCGAGGATCTATGCAGAGAACTGGCCGCGGCAGCGCTCCCTAAGATGCCTTTCTGTTTGCCATATACATTGGAGCTCATAGAACCGGACACCGGGGCGTTCACAGGATCATTTTCTCCATCATCACCAGTATCACTCTCTATGCCTCCATGAACGTTCCGATCTCCGTATTTTACCCCTGCTGGGGGTGAGGGATCGTAGTCGCTCTCACTAAGATCGGTATCGTGGTATCGATCTAGCGACGACTGCTTAGAAGCCGTGAACGATGCTGATAGCGTCTTCATCATTCTGCCAGCACGGTTAGGTACCGGGACCTGTCGAGCTTGTGAAGGGCGTTGCATAACATCCACCGCCTGACGTGTGCCACTACCAGAGGTGTACATCGTGCGCAAGGCTGTTCGTATTCCTGATCGTGAAGCCCAAGGGGGCGAATGTCGTCGTTTCCCGGATGCCCCGAGTACGTGTAGATTTTCATCGGTTTCACTGGTATTCTCCTTGTCGTCTGGGCAGGTATACAGGTGGGGGTCGAGGGCCTGCCTTGAACGAGATAAGGATATTCCTAGGTCACCTCTATCTGGTGCTTCGTCTAGAGTCACTCTGCGAGGAATTGTGCGAGGTTTCACTGATGATGCTGTTGATGCTGTATGCGAAGATGCACCTGATAATACTGGACCAGAGGTTATACGGCTGAATGAGCGAGCAGGCCGTTCCAATTTATCCCCAGAGTAACTGGCCACTGTTTCAAGTATGGAATATGCGCTTTCTGAGCGTGAGAGGGGTGAACGGACAACTGGTGAGTTCAGAGATATTGGCGATGGAGGTTTTTTAAAATCTTCCGGTTCAATGTCATCGGGTGGGGTAGGAGGTGTATACACCTGAGGTGAGGCCTTGGAAGAGCCTTTTGTGATTCTCTTCAAGTTACCATTCTCGTCTTGAACATAATCGAAGGAGAGGTCTTCAATGTAGGAGTCATCAGAAGTTGGTGTTGCGGAATTCCTTGCAGTATTGATGGCTGCGGCGGTGCGGAGATCGACTGGAGTCCTAGGGGGTGTCGTTGAGGTACTGGCTGAGGCCATGCACAGAGTTTGAAATAATAAGCAATGTGAAGAAAACCAAGTGCAAAAACGTCGGCGTCAACGTTTTACGAACAATTCCAACTTCTTGAACCAACAACTGGACCCATGCCACCGCTTCTCGGGTTCCTCTCATGTGAGAGTAATCCCGGATCAAATTATGGAAGATTTCGGCTCCAGGGTCCCACGAATAATAAGTTGCGAATATATTATATTATCTGCTAGGGCTGAATTATGCTACAGCTTTGCAGAAAGAGGACTTTGCTCATCGACACGGACGATCTGCGTCAGACTAGACACAATGTTTCCAACCTCCCTCTCCAGCCTATCTATCAGCTCTTTGCACGTAGGAATATCATTGATCAACCCAAGAGTCACACTGGCCGACCAAATCCCGTAATCAGGATCACCATTTTCGTAAACTTTGCGTCCTCGGGCACCGGAGACTAAATGCTTGACATCCTCAAATTTTGCACCACCTGGACGGCGTTCAATTTCAACAACCTCGACGGAAACCTTATTCTTGAAAACCCGTGCCGTATTGTGGAGGGTTCTGAAAATGTGGATTGTATCACGTTCAGTAGACGCGACGATCTTGTCTTTGATATTCTGGTGAATAGGGCTGCAAAGATCTCTGAGAATCAAACTAGTCGAAAATGATCATCTTCAAACCTCTCGACCGTGCACATGAAGCGTGTGCCTGATATAAGTAGAGCCAATATTGCATCAGGCATTGAACGTTGGATACAGACTCGACATACCCATATTGACGCCCTTTAAATTATTGTCAACAAAGAACCTGATACAGACTGCAATCATACTTACACTAGCACCCAGTGCAAGAGCTGCAGCGAAGCCGCGAGCATCTGCAATTCCACCTGACGCAAGATAAGGAACCTTCAAGTCGTTTGCAGCTCGCGCGAGCTGTGACAACTTGTATATTAGAAGCATTCTCAAACTTCTGTACTTTTCCGCACCAGGGTAAGCCCTCCAATATCATCTTCCCCAGGATGGCCAGCACCTACGGGTGAATCAATTTGACGGCTGCTTGGATTGACTCACAGCAGTATTACTCACACTCGAAGCCGTCAATACTGAGAATGTCAACTCCATGTCTTTCGGCACTCTTATGTCGTGATGTCAGCCTATACACGAATCATGGACACAAGCTAGTACCTTTGCATGTCGAATAGTGGTACATTTGTGAATCACAATGCAATTATTTTGTTTCAAGTATTTAATCAGAGGGGCAGCTGCAAACTTTGTTTGGTCAATCGAATCGCTGTGGAACAAGAGCGGACACATACGATTATTGCCTGCAGTTTCAAAGATCTTCACGCCTTCTTCTACTGCGGCTCTTGTGTAGCCTTCATAATCAGGTGGATTAATGCTTGGCAAGAGGGTAATGTTAACGCCGAAGGGCTTCGAAGTAAGTTTTCGAGTTTCACGGATAGCTTGTCGAAGGGCCTCTGGTGATGGTTGACTGAGGGCAGTGAGGACACCTGTGCGAAAAATTAAGTGTCAAAATCCTTGAGGTGACAACAGTCAGGATCACCTAGTCCTCCTGCCTCGGAGATTGCACCCACGAGCGATGGGAAACCGACCCTACCAGAGATGAGCAAGAATATACCAGCCGAATAGGTTTTACCATTGCATGCCACCCTGCACAACTGGACTGCACTCTCATGAGTAATAGAGAATCAAGAAACATGGAACCCTACACTCGGATACCAAGTAACTTTGTTACTGGAGTCTTGATGGACATTTCTGGAGCACTCTTAAGATGTGAGAACCCAAAGAGTCCTTTGTTTAATATCAGGAATCCGAATCCGGCTATCTGGGTGAATGTGATTTCCAGAGAGATCACGTGAGGCACACTTGAACCCTAGACGGCTTCTAAAACCATCTCAGTATTGTAAACCTTAAGGATGCCATGTACGCTCCTCTGACCATCAACCCTGACCAGAAAACTTCGCCTATCCGTCCACCCTCACCTGTGGATTGCTTATCCCGTTTCTTAGCACTAGATTCCTTTGTAGCAGTATATAAACGTTGGATCCAAATAAATGAAAAAATTCAACAAGATAGTGTGCTAGGTAGGTATAATGGATGTGTCTAGGACAGATAGTGAGTCCATAGATAGAGTTATCCTGTCTATAGAGTTATCCTGTCAAAACACCACAAGTTGATGGCCGTTTCTTGTTGCATGTGATTATGTGAATCCATGTCCCACATACACAGTAATGGTCAAGAAATCAAGTTTCAATGAATTCCCCTAATGCAACATCTCCTGGTCAGTGATGTTGGGAGTGTCATGACACTGCTAACGATCATAATACAGTATAATCTGTGACAGTGGAACCTGACATTTAGAGCCTTAATGCACGTAGATAACACATTTACATCTATTGTCAGAAATTGCAATGACCATGAGAGTAGGCCAGACGTGGTAATTCCAACCAGATTTCCTTCTGCACACAGCTCGTCTCATCCATTGCCAGTAGATTATCAATATGCCCCGGTCTTTTTCAAGTCCGAACGCGACAAATATCACTGCTCCTGAATTTGGGTGAGCTCCTTCGCCAGCCATTTGTCGACAAATTTCATGTGTGCACCATAGTTCATGGTACCTTCAAGTGCATCTCTAATGGACCCAGGATTGTTCAAATTTGTCATTACAATGTTTGGAAAAACGTACTTCACAGTTCCCTCTCGGTCGATCACGAAGGTCACTCGAGCCACCCGAGTCAAACCCCACATTCCTTTCCCAACTCCATATAATTGAAAGATGTCTTTGGACTCGTCGCTCAAAACCGGATACTTGTGTAATCAAGCAAATTGTCCTTCACTGTAGATACCTAGGGAATCAAGCTCACCGTCAGTTTCTCTTTTTCCACGAATGTCTTCTGCCTCTCTACTGGATCTGGGCTTATACCGATAACTTGCACTTTGTCCGGAGAGAAGTTCACTTTTTCTGTCACCAACCATCAAGAATACTGATTTAGCTCACATCTCATAGCACTGAGCATTACTCACCAGCCACGGCATTTCTAAACTGACACGCTTCTTGGGTACATCCGTATGACCCTATATCGTTCAAAAGTGGGCTCATCGTGACTTTTGATATTGCACTGACCAGACTCTGGATAGAAAAATATCACCAGTGGGAGGCCTGTTTTACCTGGATTGACTTCATAATCTTGTCCATCGTGATTTTTGAGCTTGAATGATGGTGCCGATGTCCCGATCAACGATTTGTAGTTCGACATGGTTTTTGTCGAAAAGGTCGATAGTTATTGGTACTCTAGAAACAGAGCACAGATGTGGTCAGGAGCTAGGACAACGTGAGTATGTCGTGAGTACGTTTATCATTGCAACTGTATTTATTTATATTCACTGATGGAAGCTCCTATTGGGTCTCATATACCTGAAATGTCTAGTTATGACACAGTTCAGATTTAGTCACTGTGTTTCTGTGAACTTCACATCCACTATGCTTGTAAATTGTGTATTAATTGAATTACTCTTTGACTGGAAAAAATAGCTCTTTAATATCCATTCTTCTTCCTGATCTCTCCTTACTCTATTATAAACTGCTTGATATTTCTTTTATTTAATTATTGAATTACTCAAATACCCATAAGGAGGTCACATGGGATGACAAATTATAGAGTATAGGAGTTCAGGCAGTGAAACTCTACTGTTAAATTTAGTACAAACATATTATAAGCTGTCTTGATTATAACTAATAGTTATTTATTTTATCAAATATAGACTTAGATAAGTAGGGTATTATATGATCACATTATATTCACATTATATGACTAGTCGCATGACCATAAAAGGTTCCAGTATGTTTCATAGTAATAAATTGAGATTACATAATGTATAGACTGAGTATATTTGAGTAGTAGTTCCAAGTCCAAATCTAACAGAAACTCTGAGGTTCTCTTCATATATTCTATATTTAGATATCCTAAGCCCTATAATCCTCATAACTAGTAGTCATTAACAGTAGAAGTGGAACTCAACTTCACAACTTTCTACAGCTTCATATTACTTATTCTCTTATTACTCTTTGTTATGACTGCTTATCACTCTTAGCAAAAATCTTCTTTGTTAGATAATAGTCTACAAATCTCTTAAAGCAATAGTTAGTAGATACAAACTGAATGTTGTAACTATATTAGAGTATTATACCCAGTGTTAGATGTGGTTCACTAGAAAGCAAAAGTCTATGGAATTCACTTGGAGATTGTACCAAATATTGAAACTTATACAAGATACATAGAATTGCAAACTTTGCAGAATGACCTTAGCTTTAGCTTATATACTGCACTATCTATCTACTATGAGATTGCAACTTCAGAAAAAGAGTAGAGTCTAAGAAGAGTGAGTACTGATAAGAAGTGTATTATTATAGAATACTGGAGTTGAATGTTAAACAATGTTTGTCATATTCATTGATTATTAGACTAGAGAATACAATATATCTACTAGTCCTTATATACAAGAAGAACTAAAGAAGAACTTGAGTATTTTAGAGCACAGCTTCAAGTAGAGGTTTTAGTGACAAGATACTAACAAGACTCTAGATATAAGAACTCTGCCATGGAAGACTAAGTTGGAAAAGAGTAAACTCTGTTATGGAAGACTAAGTACTTATAGGGTTTTGATAGGAATGAATATTATCATGGAGGACAAGTCATAAAATAACATTGCTGCAGAAAATAGACTATTAACAGATATGTAAATGAAATAATACTGCCATGGAAGACTGTCTATTTTCAGAATTTGAACTTAGCATATAACACTCAGAAGAAAAAGTAATCTATGAGAAAATTACAGATGAGATTGAATGAAGTGTGAAAACATTATCTGGGATATGTAGATATAAATCTGGAATAACCTTGGACTCAGTTAATGTGCTATATCATAGTAGTTGTAATTTAAAAAAAACAACTAGAGGGAAGTGGGATATAAGAGAAGTCAATGAGTTAAACATAGGTATCCAAGAGGGGTGCTAACTCTAGTCAATTTTCAAGCTAAAGAATACAAAGTATCTATATAGCTTAAATACTAGTACTTAGTAACTGAGATTATCTTATCATATCACATTTTCAATTAGAGACTAGTAAGCTCTTACAAATTCTGTATTGTAAGATAAGTATCTTAGAAGGGAATGAGGCTGTATTGGGTTATAATATTTTATTCTGATTTTTCTTGATTTTATTTTATTTTGACTTAATAAAGGAACATGTAACCACCACTTCTTTTTCTCTTACTACCATCTTGTATGGTAACACCTATAAGAGAATTAGCAAATACATTATCTCTATTCACTTCAAACTTATATAACAACAAACAAGAGCATTTTGCTACTTGACCAATAGATATCAATATTAATACTCCTAAAGATCACTCCAATACAACTAGTTTTAACAATTTTAGAGAATTTTCACCACACTCTGATGTATCATCTATAGATTACACAGATAGAGTGTATATATTAGCAAACAACCTTTCTTAGGCTAAATATGTCAAGCCACATCTCCTCCAACTAATAGATAATACCTCTTTCACATCTACACTTCCCAATCTTTTCTAGTGTAAATCAATTATTTTCACTTTACTTTAGACATTCTTGCTAGACTCTTTGTCATATGTTAGGTCTATCCATTTGGATAATATATCTCCATGATGATGATGTACTCTCAACATCTATAAAACAAGTCTGTCTTCTATAATGGCCACTCTTCTTGTAACATATTCTTATAGAAGATAATGCAACAATCCAAATATCCTATCTTCCATGACAGAGATACTTCTATCTGACTCAGTCTTCTATGGCAAAGTTCTTCTACCTTACTTTTATTAGTATCTCACCACTGAAACCTCTGCTTAGGGTGATATACTGAAACTCTGAGTATCTCCTATATAACTAACTTGTATATAAGACTAGTAGTTACACTATAATTTGCTAGTCTAATAATCAACTCTGATAAATCTTATTGAACTCAATCTCTGGTATTCAATGGCGACACACCAAATTAGCACTCATCTTCATCTCAGACTTCATTCAATCTTCTGAAGTTATGACCACATAATAAACAGATGGTACAGCACATAAGCTAAAACCAAGGTTGTTCTACTAGTTTGTATTACTGAGCCAACCCCATAGACTTTTGCCTTCTAGTATGAACTGTGCCTGACACTCTTACCAACTCACAGATCTCTATTCTAATATCCAAGGACTACTAGTAACCAGGATAATGCTTAGCAGTTTCCATTTTAGATAACTATCCTAGGTAGTATATTTAGTATATATACCAGTAGTATACACTGTAAAAGCCTTATCCTGAAAATCAACTAAAACTATCATCCAATATATCTCCTATCTTCTAGTAAACTTAGCTATCCTATATCCTAAGTGAAATATATGACTAGTATAACTTGTAAAGGCTATTACATACTATCTGACATTTGTACTCTTCTCACTCTCTTTCAGTGTAGATTATACTCCATTCCAATCCATCAATCTAAGGACCAAATCCTGTATTTCTCATCAATCCTATAGAGTTTTAAATAACAACCCAGAGTATGCATAGCAGTAGAGTATTATTAGATTAACACTTTCATATTTAAGAATGTTGGCTACCATGTACTGTTTTTTAGTCTGTTAATCAACTTAGATTGTACTATACTTGCTTTCAGTACATCCAAATCTTCTCTTCTAAAATATGACTACATAATAAGTTAGACTAGATACAGTAATCTTCTATTGAAGCCAAGGTCATCTTATCTATATTGCTTCTAGTTTGTTTTCCAATTCCATCTTCTATCCTAACTTATCTTTCATGCTGCCTATAGATAATTCCAGTGAGTGTGAATTACTCTTAACAGAGGTGTAGTATATAAGCTGAAGCTAAAAATTATTCTGACTCCCACTTTTCATATCCTGAATAATGCTTAACTAACTCATTTGGACTTTCAAGAGATTTTCATCAGATTTTGAATAATAAGGTGTAAACTGTGTTTAACATATCCAAGAATTAAAGAAGTTGGTTAGATGATTACTTAGGTTATACTAAAATTCTCAAATATAGTCCAGAGATTCATAGAGATTGCCAGAATGTTATGTAATCAGTTAGACAACTATTCTGAATACTACTAGAATATATATTTCAATCTGGTGAAACAATGCTGATATAACTGAGAAATGATAGTGATCAAATAGTTAGAAACTCATGAAAGTATTTAGAAAATTTACTAAAAAAGAAAAGAATATCACATACCCATCAAAATGTATCCAATTTATCCAATTACATTATAGATAATGTTTTTCTAACATCTGATTTGCTTAAAACATCTGTGAAAGAGAGTATTTTCCTTTCTACTTACTTATTCTTTCCTAGTATAGATCTATCTGGTTTTTTCTCATGTCTGATCACTCCATTACTGATCACATGGCTCCTCATGATCTCTATGGAACTTCAGACTCAATTTCTGTAAATGTTAAGGATAATTCATACTTACTGAAATTATTTGTAGATAGCTCAAAAGATAAGTTAGATTGAAAAACAAGGCTGGAAGACAAATTGGGAGTGATGCTACATGTCAGAGTTGTAAAAAATGAACTTGGTTTTATTTATTTACTTTTCTTTTTCTTTTCTATTTTTCCTTTTATTTTATTTTTAGTTTTATTTTACTTTTTTTAATTTTGGACTTAGATAGAAGGTGTGATATGATATCATGCATGATGGTCACACATGTCACACAATCACATAACATAGAGAAAGATGTAGAAGGTTTTAGAATAGATAACATTATACAGCATAGTAATAGTATATTGGCCTTACAGAGTGTATATAGACTTTAGAGTAAGTTAGTTATAGTATATATATAGACCACAGTCTGTAGTATATAAGATAAATTAGTTTGTACTTAGAACTCTATTGAGTTCTCTTGTGTTACTCAATACAAGAGTATGCTTTCATCTTATCTCTAAGACTTAAGTTATAATATTATATAAATAAGGTAACCTTAGCTTCAATAGAGAATTGTTATATCTAAGTTGTATGGTCATATTTCAGAAAGGAAAGTTTGAATATACTTAGTGTGAGTGTAGCATAATCTAAGTTGATTATCAGACTAAAAAACAGTATATAGTAGCTAACATTCTTAAATACAGAAGTGATAATCCAATAATACTCTATTACTGTGCCTACTCTGGATTGTTGGACACTATAGAGGTTGTTGTTCAGAACTCCATAAGATTGATAAGATATGTAAGGTTTGGTCCTTAGATTGATAGGTGATGAAATGGAGTGTGATCCACACTAGAAGAGCATAGGAAGAGTATAAATGTTGGATAGTATGTGACAGTTACTTGTCTCCTCTAATTCTTGAATAGTTTTAGTACTAGTATTTGATATATATAGATACTCTGTAGTTTCTTAACTTGAAAATTAACT
>Ga0157366_1000987_pt1 | contig 11935 bp, 5 predicted proteins | sample AttbisABBM1_FD_113149 | JGI IMG/M metagenome (GOLD analysis project Ga0157366, IMG submission 113149) | Fungus gardens microbial communities from leaf cutter ant in Botucatu, State of São Paulo, Brazil - Atta bisphaerica ABBM1 | ecosystem: Host-associated > Fungi > Mycelium > Unclassified ...
TAATCTCTACTACCTCTGCCTACAAATTCTGTTTTTCACTCATGTTCATATCTTTGTTCTTCTATATTCCTGGTTACCATTAGATAAGTTCTTTCCAATTCCAGATATTGTTCTCAATGTTTCCATCAGTGTCTCTGACCACCTAGTGCAATCATTCTAGTCTTATGTCAGTATTGTTCTACTTAATTGCTATGGACTGGTAAAATACTTAAAGTAGCTATTGCCTCTAGAAAATCTTATTTTGTTCTCTTAGATTTTTCTAGAAATGAGTCATGTATTAGGTATTACTTATCAATAGACTTAGGTTTCCCTAAAGCTATAATCTCTGCTGAATCACTGTAGTCTTTGTCCAGTTGTCTTAATAGAGACCAGTAACCTTTATTTCTAAATTATTGATTATAATTCTAAGCTTGGCTTAGGTTGTAACTTAGGCAAAGACTTGAAGTTATATATATAATCATGTATCCTTATGCTTTACCTATTAATCATTCCGATAGGGGCAATTCATACTCACTAAGGATATCTACAAATGTAACATGAAAGATGGAATAGAAAAGTGAACTTAGTGATGTAAGAGAACAGAGGAAACTAGAAGTAGTACTATATTCATAATCAACTTTGGCTTCAATGAATAATATTATGCTGTTATACTAGAAAATGCTTTTTTACAAAAGCATATACTCTCATAGAGTTTTTAAGCATGTATCATATATTCTCTAACATCTATACTCTTCTAGTACAGATAACACTTCATTTCCAATTACCTATCAACCTAAGAACCAAAGACTGTTTCATCAATTCCATGAAGTTCAAATGACAACTCCTACAGTATTTGATAACCCAGAGTATATACAGCAGTAGAATATTATTAGACTATTACTTTTGTATTGTCATATGCAAGTCTACCTGTCTGAAAATTACATCCCCACAGTGATATCATCTCCAGAATATACAAGCCTCCCTTCCATGGTAGCCACCTTTCTCACAACATGTCTTATGATGGTGCTGTAACCCTCTGGGTATTCCATCTTCCACAGCAGAGATACTCCTATTCAACTCAGTCTTCTATGACAGAGTTACCCCCTGTCAGTGTCTCAACACTGAAACCTCCACTCAGGGTAATAGGGGTTTTACCACTAAAACCCCAAGCATCTCCTATACTATCTGTTTGTATATAAGACTAGTAGTTACATTATAATTTGCTAGTCTGAGAATTGACAAAGATAATTCTTATTGAACTCGATCTCCAGTGTTCAATAGCAACACACCAAATCAGCACTCACTCCCATCTCAGACTTCTTCCTATCATCTGAAGTTGCAACCATACAGCAGACAGACAGTGCAGCACATAAGCTGAAGCCAAGGTCATTCCACAAGTCCACCCATCTCCAAGTCTATTCTGTGGACTTCCACCCTGGTGTGAACCACACCTGATATGTATTTAAGAACATAGCTATCATATACTGCTCTCCAGTCTATTAATCAAATTGGACTGGTGCTATACTTTTTATCATCCAAAAATTATGACTATATAATAAACAGGCTTGGTACAACATCATCTGTTGAAGCCAAGATCAACTATCTGTATAGTACTAATTTTCTAGCCTTTTGTATCAAAATCCTAAGGTCCAGTCCTATACTTTCATTCTTCATGCTACCTTTACAAATAATCTAGCAAGTGAGAATTGCCTCTTAACAGCATGTAAGACCTCTTTGAAAACATTAGTAAGAAGACCTTAAACTTCTAGATAATGTATTAGGTTCTCTCAAGCAAACACTAACTTAAGGAACAATATAGTAGCTATTAGTCAAACCAGATCTTGAAAAAATAGAGTCTTTAGAGATAAGAAATACCACTATACTCACAAACAACTAGCTATAAAGTACAAGCACTTGCAACAGCACTTTACATAGTTACAAATGTTTAGATAGTTGAATAAGGCAGAAATATGTTGGATTGAAAGCTGATAGAGTCCAGAATGGCTTTATAAGTAGGGATGACTGTGGAGACTGTAAAAGAGGAATAGAATGGGCACTCATGAGCAGGGAGCAATCATTGGGTTGATGTTAGGTTAAAAATAAAGAAACAACTATGTTGTTATGAACTTGAGACCTTAAAACTAGCTAAAAGAAAGAACTTTGTATAGGGTTTACACAAGAGAACTTGATAGAGAGCTCTGTATAAGATTGTCTACCTTATATACTCAAATCTAATGGTCCATGCTCTACTACTTTAGCCTATTCTAAATAACCATATATTTTCTATACATACTATATGATATCATCCTTCCTAGATCCTTCTACAATATTCTATGTATTATGTGATTTGTGTGACACCTGAGTCATATGAATGTAACATGTGATATCATACTAACCCCTAACTCCAAAGTAAAAGACAAAGTAAAAATAAAAGTATAAGAAAAAGAAAAATTAAAAAACACAAAATAGAGTCTACTGTCTTTGGTTCCAATATATGTGCTTGTAAGACCTCAAAGAGCTTTCTTATAGTTTTTGTCTCCATTCTCTATTTTTATTCTCTGTATTTTTAGACTAATACATAAGTTATAATTGAAGGAGAGTAAGAGAGAGAACTTCTATCCAAATTTTCCTACTCAAGAGTAGTTTTAACTTTTATTCTATTGAGTGAATGTTGTTAGTACCTATTATCACTTTTAGGCAAGCTTCAAAGAGTTCTAGCAGTCTAGAAAAGACTAGTGAGGTGAGTATCAGTTGGTATCTTCAGTTATAAGGTTTGACTTTCTTTAAGATCTAGGATGAATAGTGTTATTGAAAGCTTTGAAGAAAATTTGCAATTTATTTACTAGATTTTCCAAAGAAGCTCATTGCATAGTATAAGAGTCACTATTTAGGAGTGTGTTTTGCAAGAAAAAGCATTCATGAGCAGATATTATTCTTAATCTTATTCTATATTTTTTCTACATCTTCTCTTAATTTCTAAAGCTAATATTGTCCTCTTTGAATTCTTTAGTATATAATTAAGGGCTAGTGTTGCATAGTTCTTATTTCATCCTAAAATAATCTCTTTTCTGCTAAACTTCTGTCAGTGTCTAATCTATTCATTGTATAGTTATAATTTTGGATGAGTAGAATTTTGAAAAAAGAAATAAAGATGAGTATAGTACAAGTCCAAGTTAATCATCAGACTAACAAACTGTACATAATGACTAATGTTCTTAAGTATAAAAGTATTAATCTAATAATATTCTACTGCTACATATACTCTGAGTTGTTGGATACCATAGGGGTTGTTATTCAGAACTCCATGAGATTAATGAGAAATACAGAGTTTTGTCCTTGGATTGATGGATGATTGGAATAGAGTGTGGTCTACAATGGAAGAGGATAGGATGAGTATGGATATTAGATAGTATATAACATATTCCTCCTATAAGAAAATATAAATATGTCCTTGAGAATAGAATAAGGAAAATATAAGGAAGTTTCTACTTTTATATAAGATACTAACTAATACAAACATGAAGAAAATACAAAGTTCAGTAATTATGAGTCATAAGATATCACATACTCATTCAAATATATCTGATCTATCTGACTACATCATGAATAACACTTTCATAGCATCCAATCTGCTTAAAACATCTATGGAAGAGTGTATCTTTTTTTCTGCCTATATATTCTCTCCCAATATGAATTTACCTGGTTTTTTTCCATGGTTGTCTCTACTTGTACAACCATTCCAAACTTCATTAGCTTTTGATCCAACATATTTCTATCTTATTTGACTGTCCAAACATTCATAACTATATAAAGTGCTCTTATAAATGCTTATTAACAGGTACCATACTATCTCTTGAGTAGTATTGTAGCAATCACTAGTCAAGACAACCAATAGACTACTAAGTAAACTTATAGGCTGAGTATCCCATGAGGATCACAAGAAAACTTGACAAGAAGTTCCCAATGTATTCCTATACTACTAGTACAAGTCCTACCCTAAACTATGTGTATTGTCCATAAGTCTACCATACTATTACCACAAGACAAACATACTACAACTATACCCTTAATGTCATTGTTCTAGTTCCTTCTACTACATTCCAGACTTATGATATCACATCATATGACACATTATGTGACCATAGTCACATGCCTCTTCATTGTCCAAGAAAATAAAATAAAAATATAAATTAAATCAAAGAAAATAGATAAAAAGAAAAGAAAATCAGAATAAAATATAAGGGTTCAAGCATATCCTAACAAGTAGACATCTACTCAAGAGAGTCTAAGACATTATCTAGGAGTATAAATGTTTCTTGCCAATACCTTCAAAGAAATCTTACATACTTAAAAAATCTATAAAAGTATGTTCTTTCATGAAAAAGCATTTTTTGGTATAACACTGGTACTACTAGTACCAGTTCTTTCATGAACCTCTTCTTTAACTCTCTAAATGCCTTTTCCTGTTTCTCTGTTCAATCTCATTTCTGATCCTTCTTTACTAAGTTGTATAATAGTCTAGCTATAGATGTAAAATTCTTTATAAACTATCAATAACAGTTTGCCAGTCCTAAAAACTTCTATACATCTTTGATCCCTTTCAGAGTCAGCCAATCCAACACTTCTTTCATTTTCTCTTCCTCTATCTTGATTTCTTCTGGTCCAATTACTACCCCAAGAATTCCACTGCTCTAACCTTCCACTTCTATTTTTTTTGGTTTCATATATAAGTCATTCTCCACCAACATTTTTACTACTTCCTCTACTACCTCATCATATCCTTTCTCCTCTTTTGTTCTCACAATTACATTATCAATAAAACTTCCACCTCTCTAGTATTGATTAAATCTCATGGAATCTCTCTCATTCACCATTATTTGAAATATTGCTGGAGAGTTAGTCAGTTCAAAGAACATAACTATAGATTTGAATAACCCTTCCAGAATTGTAAATACTACTTTTACTCATCTCCCTCCTTTTTCATTATTCTTTCTTACAAAAAACACTAGTATCATTTGAGATAACTTCAAGAGACTGATATATTACTTCCTCAATTATTCTTCTATAAACTTGTATACCTCTTCTTTCTCAATAGATATATCTTTCCCTTTCTTAGTACAAATCCTTCCTTTATTTCTATTGCATGATCCCACAGCCTCTTTATCAGAATCCTCTCACTTACTTTCTTTCTAAAGACATGGATTTACTTACAGAACCTTTGAGGAACTAATTTTTTGGCCTCTTCCTTAAATTTTGCCACTTCTTCTTCCTTATCCCAAATCTCCCATTTTTCTATCATCTTGTTTACTTCTATTGTTCTCTCCTTTTTTGGTTTCTTTTTCTTCTTTTCTTCAGGGAGCCACTGCTTCTACTCCTTCTTCTCTTTCTCTTTCTGCTAGTAATACCTATAATGCTACTATTTGTTCTTACTACTACCTCATCTGAAGCAACTGCTGGTTAATGTCATATTGACTCATGGCATTATATTTTATTTTTCTTTTCTTTTCTTTTTTCTTTTAATTCTTGAACAATGAAGATTCATATGACATTATGTCATAGGCCTAAAACTTAGGAAAAGAGGCTGGAAGGATGATGTCAAGATGCATATTTATAACATGTTCACCTTATGGCTGATGTATAAATATTAGGATAGAGTTATTTAACAGTAGCACAGTCTATGTATCTTAAGTATACTATTGACTATCTTAGTTAGTAGTTTCCACAATAAGAGGAGCTAATGCTAGCCTTGCTCTCAGACTTGTATTCTGAACTTGAAGCAATCTCTGTAAGTACTAGTGAGCTCTCTTCTTCTTACACTATCTATCAACTACTTAAGCTACTGACTACTGTCTTAGGAAAAATGTAAATAATTTTGGTCTAAGAAGACCATTCTATTCTAGATGATACTTTAAAAGCAATCACTATTCTCTTGTATAAACAGATCACAAGTAGACCTATAACACAGAACTAATATTTAGAAAAAAATATTGAATACATCTATATAAGGTTAGTATGTCTACAATATACTAGTAGGCTTTAATACACTATATACAGCTAGACTTTCTCCTGTCTAACTAGTATACCCCTTATACCTAAGGTTTAATAATTCTTCTTAATTAAAGATGATGTTGCTTTCAGTTGAGGATAGTGAGAGAGTAGAGAAAAAACAATGAGAAGGCCTAGTATTAGGCAGTCTCAGAGGTATCAAGTTCTAATGTTACAATTCAAACTCAAGAGTTTGGAGTAAAAGAATCTTATATAAGGTTTATACAAGAGAACTTGATAAAGTTTCTAGTACAAAATATATGCTAGCTAATTGGTCTGTACAAAACCTTTATCTAACCTACTCTAAAGACCATATATTGTTTATAAGGTCAATATATGGTAAACATATTATATGATATTATTGTTCCAAAACCTTTTACATTCTTCTATGTGATACATGATCATGTAACAAATATATGACAGTTTGTAACAGTCAGATATAATATTACACTAACCCCTATATCACAAATAAGCTACTCACTGGTTGTGATGCTTGAACTTAATAGTATTTCAGAGGTTCAGTATAAGGAGATAATGATAATAGGTAATGAGTAGTATTAACAGAAATAATTGATGTTGTTAAGTCTAATGTCTAATCCCTAGACATAGAAGTATATATACAAAAGAGTAATGGTCCATGCACAAGCTGTTTCCATTATATGATCAAAACTTGTACCTGATGGGAGCTGTCATCTGTCATAGCAGCTATTAGGCTAATTTTAGAAGGTAGCCAATTATATCACTACATTGATATGCTTGTATCTCTATCAATATGTATTGCTATGAGATATATCATATATTATTGGAAATGGTTTGATGAACACTTTCCAACACAAGTTTGATTGTGTGAATCCATCTAGTTATTCATGAGATATTAGCAAACAAAGATTTCTCAGTTACTGATAACCTAATATCTCAATTGTTTGTTGTTGCCTTTGTACATCCCACATATGTGCAGATAGTCTTCATTTGAAGCTTTACAGCACAACTTAGTTTGTGAAAATTAGTCCACTTATTGTGGAGATACAAGCTAAATGAAGTTTATAACACCCTAACCCTAAGTTTAAAATAAGAGAATAAAATAGAAAATAAAATAAAATGAAAAAATAAATGAAAATAAATAGAGTCTACTATCTTCAACTCTGACACAAAGTTCATAACTTTATACTCTTTGTACAAGTTCCTATACTTGGTACAAACCCTGACACATCTCCATAGACTTTCACTTCTAAGTGTGAACTATATCTAATATAATTACTAAGTACTAGTATTGAAGTTACATATATTCTATAATTCCTTACCCTGAAAATTAACCAGAGATGGCACTGATCTACATACTCATACTTAGACTCTTAACTTTTCTCATATCTTACTTTCTATTAGTAATCTCTTTTCAAATATGACTATTACAATATATAAAGGTATAGCATATATGCTGAAGCCAAGGCCATCCCCGTGCTGTAGCAACTAATACTATGACAGCAAAGTACACAAACTTACATAGAACTAGTATTTTTCCATCACTCTTGTATTAGAGTTTATAAGAGAAACTTACTAGAAAACCTCCTATGACAACATATGTTATATATACTGATACATCATGATCTATGCTCTGCACTAGTTATCCTACCCTAAAGCTACATATACTATCCATAAGTTCACCATACTTTAACTATAAGACAGATATGCCATAGTTATACCTCTTACTGTCATCATACTAGAACCTTTCACTCTCTTCTAGACCTATGACATCATCTCATGTAACATAGCTACATGCATCAATCATAAGATCCTCTATCACTAAAATAAAAAAAAGCTCAAAGAACTAAAACTAAAAGAAAAAAAAAGAATATAAAATCTATAAAAAGTATTAAAAGAAAATAAAGTCCAGGGATATATCATAATACCCCAATTCATATCTGGACATCTCAGATAAAGTTCACATACTTCATCCAATGTCTTTCATAATTTTTCCATGAATAGTTTCTCCTTCTAAATATATTCCATACTCTAACATGACTATTTTAAAGACTATAATGAGTTTGTTGCTAAATTATAGAGTTCATGCACAGCCTAGGCCACAGATTCCTCTTGTTTTCCTAGTCAGTTTTCTTACTGAATGTCTATCAAGAAAGTTTTTCTTTTGCTTTCTAATACTCAAGTAACAAAAAACACTGGCTTGAGCAATATTACATCCTGATTGTCTTGAGAATCAGTACTGTAATCTACTCACCTGAATAGTGCATTATATCTTTCTATAGACTTTCCTGGACAATAATACAGCAAGAAATCAAACCATATTAGATACAATAACTACTAGACTTGTCTCTAGTTCAATTTCTTGGTAGTTATGAAATACTTTAGATTCTTGTGGTTTATCTAGATCTCTACTGGAGTTACATAAGCAGCTCCTTCTATTAAATAATGCCATTTCTCTAATATGTGTATAATTGCCAATATCTTCTTATCATATATTTTGTTATGATCAATGTCTCATAGTTAACAATAGTTCATCTCATGTCTATCTCAAGCTAGACATATATTGGGGTTTATTTCACTTATGGCTCACATTTAACTGTGCCTTGCACTTTCCACATGTTGTATCAGTCAGCACCTCATGTAGTAGTCACAATGTCTACATATATTTCTTACTCTTTTCTCATTGTTTTCTCAAGAATGCCTAACCTATTCTTCATAGTCACTAGGTATATAGTTGTAGATACAATTCTATATCCTTACACTTTACCAATTGATCATCTCCTTTATCTTTTCTCAAGTCTTTGCCTAAGTTGCAACCTGAGCCAAGCTTAGGATCATAACATATTTCATAGTTGTATTCTACTAGAGAGAGAGACTTGCTAAGAAAGATGACTAGATGCTATTTACTATCTTCCTTGAAGGCTTTGGAGAGTACTGCTCCAGTCATGAAGTCTAAACTGTCTGCTTTAATGCAGAATATAGTAGAAGTGTCTAGAGAGATTAACACTAGTACAGTAATAGTCTCCTTGAGAACATTAAAGGCCAATTTCTGTATGAGGTCCCAGGTACAAGTACTATTGCTTCCTGTTATATCAGAATAGGGGTGAACAATGCCTCAAAAGCCATAGATATACCTTCAGTAAAAATTAGTAAAGCCAGGAAATACCTATAAGTTTGTATGAGTGATTGGTACAAGTCAGCTGTGAACTTGAGTAACTTTTATAGGTCTACAATGACTTGATTCCCTGAAATGACCAGACCTATATACTCAATGCATGGCCTGTCAAACTTGCACTTTTTAGAGTGAAGGAACAGATTATGCTCAGCTAAGACTTCCAGAACTCTACAGATCACTTTGTAGTGCTCTTCTAATACCCAAGTGAAGATAAGAATGTCATCCAAGTACACTATCATGATGTCCTCCACTATAAAGTCCTGAAAGATGTTTTTCATCATAGTTTGGAAGATGTCTATACTATTGGTCATACCAAAGAACATTACCAGAGATTCAAAAAGTCTGCAGTTTATACAGAAGGCTACTTTCCACTCATCACCAGGCTTGATACAGACATTATTGAATCTCTAGCATATGTCTAGCTTGGTGAAATACTAGGAACCTTGTGGTTCCATACCAAGCCCAGAGATTAGCAGAAGTAGGTACTTATTCTTGATTGTAATCATGTTAAGGTTCCTATAATTTTGTACCAAATAGAAAGAGCTATTATTTTTCTTGATAAATAAGACTGGCACAGTCATAAAGAACTTTAAAGGTCTTATCTATCCACTATGGAGATTCTTAGTAATGAACATGTCTAACTCTGACTACTTTACAGGAGATAGGAGATATACCTTTGATAACTTAAGCTTAGCACCAAAAATTAGTTCAATAGTATAGTCTCATTTGTGGTGATCCAGGAGGGTGTCAAAGTCTTCTTTTGCAAAAACTAACTTGAACTGCTACATATATAGAGGAATGGAAGAGATATTGTTCATGGCCTGGTTCCAGCAAAAAACCTCAGACAGACATTGAAATGGGGTCACTGTAGTTCTAATATTAAGAGCAGTGAGTTCCAGTAATTAGGTCAAGTAAAAGCAGTCCCCTAGCTTCTCTACATAACTACTAGATGTTCATAGAAGTTCAGAGGTATCTTTGGAATCTTCAGCCAGAGCAAAGAGAACTCTACAGACTTTGGTGGCAGTATTGAGGTCAAAAGAACAGGTCATCTTACATTATCTACATCAAGTGAGATCAGTATCTATGCCTGGCTCCAAGCTGGACAAATGTCTGATCAAAGTGATTTGTAGAGAAACATTAACTGGATATAGAGTTTGGATAGAAGTAAATTCTACCATAGAAGACTGAGTACTCATAGGGTTTAAAGAGAGATAACTCTACTGTGAAAGATAGACTACTTGTGGGGTTTGAGATAAGAGTAAGTCTACTATAAAAAACAAAATATCTACAGAGCTTTGATAGAAATAAGTTTTGATGGAAATAAGTCTGTCATAAAATACCTGTAGTGTTTTAACTTGGATAATAGTGTGAACTCCATTATGAAGAACAAAATGCTCATTTAGTGAGTGCTACCTTTATGGAAAAAGGAAGGCACAATCCAGAATAGAGATGAAGTACAAACTTTGCAAAGAAAGATACAGCTCAGATATGAGTTGAGTGTTATCCAAATTGGAAACAGATATAACTCAGAGTTTGGACTATGACAACTAGTATCATTAGAGGTGTCTTCCAGAAGTCTCTCAGCAATTATCTGTACTACTCAAGTGGCTTCAGCTCCCAGTCGGACTGATCTTTGCAATCATAACCAATAGGACTAAGTCTCAAGGACAATTGGTGGAGCCATGTAGGGATCAATCTTTATGTACTATTAATGTTAGGATACCTACTTCATACATGGAAAAGTCCTAAAACTTTCTCAACATATCATTTGAAATACTAGTCAGTTGTATCGGCATTTAATGGACTCAATTAAATAAATTAGCAACCCTTATCTACACGGACACTTAAAACGCAACTATAATACCCAGAGCTCCCGCAACTACCACCCATCCCAAATTCCCAACGCCATATCCGAAAGTCAAAGCATCATTAGGCGAAGTAGTCGAAACTGGTTCAGTCTGAGTCGTCAAGCTCATGGTGCTTGAGGTTGTCGCTACGATTATGCAATCAGGAAACTGGGAGCTTAGGAAAGGAACCAGATACATACCATTGGTGCATTGATTCTCTTGGAGTAGAGTAGCGGCAGCTTGATCCAATGGCGAACATTTTGACTGGAGACAAGTTCGACTCGTTTGTTGAAACCAAATACTATTACATGCACAAGTTTTGTCCATTCTAATAACCACAGCGGCTCACATGTCAGCTACCAGTTCGATCGAACTTCAAGGATCACTCCAGACGTACGTTCCACAACCAACAACTCGGGCTGCTTCAGTCAAACATTGTAATATGCACGGAGGAATATTCACATTTTGTATTTCCGTTGAAATACCAATAGGAAGTAGCTGAGAATTCGTGGGCGTTGGGCTTTGAGCGGCTGCTTTGATCAGAAGAAACGCGAGATTGAAAATGAGATAGCCTTGCATGAATATTGAATTAAACAAAGGCGAGGAAATGAGTTTAAACACTTCGAACAGCCAGCCACCAGGTCTGCGGTCGATTGAGGCTGACTTGACAATTTGATTCTTGATGAGTCTGTCATTCGATGGACTATGACACCACTTTCAGATAGAGGGGCCAAGACATAATATCTTGAGTATGGTCTATATTTTTTTAAAGTCACAGGGACACGTCTCTAATCCTGAATCCCGTTGTTGCACTTGACACTCAAAGTTCTTCCTGAGAGGAAGAATGTTGTCCTCCAATTATTCCATTGACAGTTATCCACCGCCGACATTAACACCTGATCATTAAACA
>Ga0157366_1000989_pt1 | contig 11928 bp, 14 predicted proteins | sample AttbisABBM1_FD_113149 | JGI IMG/M metagenome (GOLD analysis project Ga0157366, IMG submission 113149) | Fungus gardens microbial communities from leaf cutter ant in Botucatu, State of São Paulo, Brazil - Atta bisphaerica ABBM1 | ecosystem: Host-associated > Fungi > Mycelium > Unclassified ...
AGGTGCCGCTAGGCTCTCTTCGTAAATAAAGGTGTGCGAGGTTTGATAGTGCGAGATTATTGATTTTTGGTTCCTGTGGACGGTGTGCTTCAGGTCTGTGACTGTAAGAGGCTAGTGGTTCTGTGCCTATCTCTACTTTCTGCGTTATAGCTGTAAAGCGAAAAATAATGAAATAAAAAAAGAAGGGCTGCGTTTGTGCAGTCCTTCTTTTTTGATGGGTTTCGTATTCTTGTATTTGGTGGCGGTTTGGCTAGATCTCTTATTTTAGTTGCTATTTGTGCGACAAATTTTGGCTGCAAGAATAGCTTCTTTTAGGAAGGATTCAGGCGGCGCGGCTAGGCGATTGATCCCTCGCAGTTCTGATGGGCTGTACTTCGTTTCGAGCTTCTCGAATGTGCAAGCACATACGGCCTTGCTCGAGCCCCCATTCATGCAGCCGGCGATAAATTCACCGCGGATCTTGGAGTTTTCATCCGAGCAAGCAGTGGTCAGCAGTAGAGAAGCGAGGAGTGTCAGGTACTTCTTCATATCCAAGCCCTCTCAGCGCAACACCAGTGCACAGCCCACCATCACGCCGCCCACTAGGCCAATCAGTTGCGGCCCGATCCGCCAGAAGATCTTGATCCACAGCAGGCTGAGCAGCCCGCCGCTGGTAAAGACAGCATCAGGATGCGCGAACTTGCGGATCGCATCGCCGACCACTGCCCCGATCCAGCCTAGTACCGTGCCCACCACGACCGCGAAGCATTTGGCCAGTAAGCCAGCGCCCAAGACCATGGCGGAGGTATTGAATGTCACGGAGAGGATGCTGAGCACCAACGCCGCGATTCCCCAGCCGATCAGACCTGGGGTGAAAGGGGGGAGGCTGTCTTCAGAGTGGGAGTGCTGAGGTTGGTTGGAGCCATTCATGAGGGATTCCTTTAAGGCTAGTGATTCGTGATGAACGCCGCGCGGCTACCACGTGACGCGGCATTGATTGGTCTTGCTGTCGAACGGCTTCAACACCTGCTTCAGGTTCTTGGTCGGCAGCTTTACGGTTTTGCCTCCCGCACTGATCTGCAGGTTGTTGGCGTTACGCAGTGCTTTCCAGAAGGCCGGGAAGTTCTGACTGCAGACGTTGCAGTCGGTGAAGAACGGATTGTTGTAGCGCTCGCCATCGACGATCACATCGAAGCCCGGATCCTTTTCAGAGGCGTAGGCCTTACCGGCGATGGTGACGTAGGCCGTCACCGCGGTTTCACCGTCATCCGGGCAGGAGATGTTCAACTCGTTGCCATTGCCGTCATCGACTAGGTGCTCGGCAACGCCCTGGGCGTAACCGGCTGACCATTCATAGGTGCCTGCAAAGGCAGGACTGCAGGCCAGTCCGCACAGAAAGGGAAGCCAGAGGGTTTTCGTGCTCATCAGGAACATCCTTTAGGGAGGGAAAGGGGGAACGCAGAGGAAGGATTAGAAGTTGTTAGGCAACCTATTAGGTTGGATTTCAACTTGTGGCGCACTTCATGTCAACGAGTGGATACCCAACCATCCGGGTGGACGGTTGGAGCCTTGGCATGAGCGGTATCGATCAGAAGAATTTGGCGGAGTCGGTTGGGCGGGCGATCGCGCGTCACCGGCTGCGAGTGGGCCTGACGCAGGAGGAAGTCGCTGAACGCCTGGGGATTGGCAACGAGGCCGTCTCCCGGATCGAGCGGGGTGTGGTCATTCCCAACATCGCCCGGCTCTACGACTTCGCGTCCATCTTTCATTGTGAGGCGGCAGAGCTACTCAGCGAGGCCAGCCCGCGCAGCGATGATCAGGCGCGCCAGATCAGCCGCCTACTGGACGCCCTGACCGAGGCGGACCGGCAACTGGTGCTAGGTCTGGTGCAGGGGTTGGGTGAGCGCTTGCGCCAGGGATGACGGTTGGTCACCTACGATCAGGTCGCCGTCTCCTGGCCGGCAGACGTCGTTGGCTCGTCATACTTGGCGCCACAGCGTAGACACAGGCACTGATACTCCATGAACTGATGGCGATGAACGTCCTTGATGAAGGCATGGGTATCGGGCCAGCTCGTGTGAACGGCGGACATGCCCTGAAGCATGCGATTGAACGCCTGTTCCAGCGGACCGCACTGTCCCTGTTGAGTGGGAGCCCCCGGCTCAGTCGGCAGCTGAATACCCCTTAGAAAGGCGCCCAGGCTACCGATGAGGCTGGCTATCACCTGTGCGGCCTCCTTGGACAGCACGACCGATGAGTTACAGATCAAGCAAGGTGTGGGCATGGCTAAGGCTCCTGTCAGAAGAGAGGGGTAGAACGGCTATCAAGAATGAGAAAAGGCAGGCCAAGGTGCCTGCCCTTATGCCGTCGTGGATGGCGTAGTGAACGCGGTACCGGAACGGCGAAGCAGCCCGCTGAAAAGCGCCAAGGTCAGAACGATGGCCAAGGCCAGCGGCCAAAAGCGCAGCATCAGCACCAAGAGGCCGACAGCGAGCAGGCTGCTGGCCAGTAGCCCAGCGAACACGAACAGCAAGGCGAGAAAGCGCAGAAGCGGCATGGCGAAGTCTCCTTTCGAGTAGAGATCGGCCGAGCAACCAGGACGCGAGCGCTTGCCTTGGCGGTCGAGCCAATAGTCGTCATGAGGGAAGGGGAAGAGACGTGCTGGTAAAGCGCGGGGAGCGCCAGGTGTCAGCGGGGTAGGCTGTGAGGCGGGCGGAGCAGATCGAAGGCTAGACCAGGCCCAGTTCCGCCATCGAAACGCAGCCCTCGTGTCCCACGATAATGTGGTCCAGGGTGCGGGTACCCACCAGGTTCAGCAGCTCCTTGAGCGTCTGGGTGAGACGACGATCCGCCTGGCTTGGCTCCGGATCTCCCGAAGGATGGTTATGCACCAGGATCACCGCCGCGGCGTTGTGGCGCAGCACGGTTTTCACCACCTCGCGCGGATAGACATTCGCCGCATCCAGGGTGCCTTGGAACAATTCCTCGTAGCAGATCACACGATGCTTGCTGTCGAGCAGCAGAAGAGCGAAGACCTCCCGCTCCTGTTGGATGAGCAGCGTCTGCAGATGGGCAATGACCTGCTGAGGCTCGGTCAAACTGCTGCCCTTGCTCAATCGCTGAGCAACGAGCTGTCGGGCTATACCGAGAATGTCGGCTTCGGTTACCGGAGAGTCAATGAGATAGCTGCCAGCGGTTTCGCCAGCCTTGAGTTTGCTCGCAATCATGAGAGGTCTCGCGACAAAGGTTAGGTTTAAAAAAGGGGGGAGCTGAGGCGGAGAGGGCAGGGCTGCCGACTTCAACTGATGACGAACTGCCGATCTCCTGGTAGGTGTTTGGCGTAGCGCTCGAGTAGCTCTGGGTGGTCCTGCAGCAGGCGCTCGACATCGAGCACCGTGCGGTCCTGCACCCATTGCCATCGAATGGATCCATGCGAGAAATCCCCGTAGGTGGCGTCGCCCAAGGCCTGCTGGAGACGCTGCTGGAGTTCTGCTGCTCGCGCTTGCTTGGCCTGGAATGTTTGGCGCAACACCTTCAGCTCCAGATAGCTGGCAAGCAGACCGGCTTGCTGGCGAAAGTCACGCAGTGCGCCTGAGTCCTTTGGGTACAGGCACGCGAGTGCCTTACCTGCAGAGGCGGAGCCATCGGCTGGCGGCGGACGATCGCTGTCCACGTAGTGCCAGAACTGACGCTCTCCTTCGATCAGATGCGCGATGCTGTCTTCATCGCGCTTGATACGGTGGATCTGCCACTGCTGACCACCCAGCAGTACGGCCACGTCGGCCGCGCGTTTGCCTGTCACTGCCAGTAGGTGCATGACCTGCAGACGCATGGCTACCGGGACGCCTTCCTGCCACCGGTGGACTTGGCTGGCGCCCACGGCGCTGCACACGAGCAATTGGACGTCTTCGTCATCCAGCACTTCGCGTTCAACGCGGGCAACCATCCAGGGCAGATCGGACGAGGCATGGGACACCTCCCGGCTGTAGCGCCGAACCTTGCGGCCGGTGCTCCTGCTGTAGCGCCAAGCGATGATGGGCTCGAGTACGCTTGGCCAGAAAGCCGGCGTGCTGTCTTCCCGAAGATCGTTCTCCAGAGCGGCCGTTTGCCGTCCGGTTTTCTCGAGCCAGAGCTCCAACTGAGATTTGTCCGGATCCAGCCCAAGGGCCGCTGCAGCGTCTTGGCTGAAAAGTCTCACAGGTCGAGCTTCAGGGGCTGCGAGGCGAGAAGCTGTAGCGGTGGTGACGAGGTGGAGGCGTGGACGAGGGTGTTGCTGCGTGGTGATCAGGGATGAACGACTCATGAGCAGGCTCCTGTGCGGCATATAAGGCTCAGCCGGCACGAAGCCGCCTGAGCTAAGGTGATAGAAAGTAGGGAATAGCGCTTCGAATCAGGAACGGTGTTGGCGCAGGCCGGAGGGATGCTGTGGCCAGTAGCGAGCTGGAACGCCGTCAGGCCACCAGGTCGAGTGCGGCCGACAGTGCCCGTTGCTTGAGCTGACCGCCTTGGCCAAACCAGGCCGAGTCAAGCCGATACTCAGAGCTCCGCGCCCGACGTTCGTGATCGACGAATTCAGTGACCGCGTTGAGGAGTCCCCAGGCGGTTCCCTGGGCGGATTCGAGAGTCGCGCCGCGACCTCGTCCCTCATATAGGGCTTGCACCGCTCTCAAGGCTCGCTCATTAGGAAGTACACCCTGGATATGACTGCTCCCGGCTGAATCACAGAGCACCCGCATGAAAAAGCCCGTCGACTCGGCATCGCCTACCTTGCGGTCGGCCAGCTGGCGGAGGCGATACATGAACTCATCCCAGCCAGCGACGGCTATACCGAGCTGCTTCTTCACAGCCAGAGGGTCGAATCGCGTGCTGTGGGGAACCTTGATCGCCTGAGTAGCGCCATTCACAGCGATGCTGAGTGTGTTGTTGCATACCACCCTGACTGTGGTCGGTGTCGCGGTGGTGGCCAGGGTGCCATCGCAGGAAGTGGCCAAGAGTAGGTAGCCATTGACCTGATCGTTGCCTTTCAAGGTCATGCTTTGCCCCGTCCGCGCCAGGGCCCAGAACTTGCGACCCTCCTTGAGCACGCCGGCTGTTTCCAACTGGTAGCCGGAGACCTCGGTCAGGTCGCGGTAGAACTCCAGAACCTCGCGTGGCTGCACCGTCTGATAGCGTTGGGAGACGACAGAGAGCGGCGCCTTGGTGTCGGAGCGGAACAGCACCTTCTGCTCGGGGAACGAATGGATTGTGCCCAGTTGATCGGCCGCGTCCGATTTAAAGTGCACAGGGCTTTCGAGGATCTGCCAGTCCATCCCGGCTTCGCGTTGCCAGACTTCGATGGGCTGTTTCTGAGTGAGCTGATTACCCAGGCCATGCCACGGAGTGGCGCCAGCGTAGGCCATGGTGTCGACGAGATGTGCCATGTGAGCGATTCCTTTGGGTGCACGCCGGCATAAAGCGCTGCGCGAGGCGCAGCACCGACTGGGCTAGTGAGATAAAGGGGAAAGGCGCCGATCAGGCCGGCAAGTTGAAGCGGTGACCGCAGAGCAGGCAGAGGTTGTTGGCTAGGACGTGGCGGTCGAGCGATTCACCGAGCTGAGCGCCGAGGGCACAGCCGCCTACGGCACCGACCAGGCCGCCGAGGATGGCGCCCGAGACGGAACCTAGGGTAATGCCGACAGGGCCGGCGAACGCGCCTATAGCTGCGCCAGCTTGACCACCGGTGAGGGCAGCGCTCACGCCTCGCGCAAAACCGCCCACAGTGCCGATGGCGGCGCCGACTTTCATGGCGTGTTGGAACGAAGCGACTTTGGGGGAGTGACAGCGAGGGCATTGCAATGACATGGGGGGATCCTCCTTGGTGCTGATGTCATTGCTGTTATGTAGGCTTGAGAATTTTTTGAATCGGAAGGTTGTGTTTTGAGCAGCTCATTAGAGGGGAAAAGAACTTCAGTCGACCCGCTGTGGTCAGTCGCATCAGGCAAAAGCCGGCTAAAAGCGGACGCTTATGAGATCCAATCAGGTTTTATTATGACTCACTTCCGTACGTCTGTAGCGCTCAGATTTACAGATCTCAGAAGGCGTAAAAATGGAGGTTGAGCACGAGTGACCGACCAGGGCGATCACTTGGCGACATTAGGTTCTGCCACATAAATTTATGTAGTATCCTACATTAGAAAATGTGACCTGATTTTGGCTTTGAGATGCCGTATTCGGATTTCCTTGCAGAACTTCAGAAGGCAGGCCTGAGTGTTCGTGCGTTTGCCGAACTGATCGGCATGAATCCGAACTCACTTTCCAATTATGCACGGTGCGGCGAACTGCCTACCCATATTGCACTGATTGCGGTTCTTGTAGCCGGAATCAGCGAGATGGGAGGCGACTATCGTCAAATCATGTCAAAGGTCATCCTCACGCCGAAGAGGCCGCGAGGCGGTGCTCGACAGGGACGCTTCGGAGGCGACCCACAGCAGGACATGGATTTCTGAACCATGACGACTTATCGTCCCAACCCAAAGCCTAGGCTTGTCAAGGCGGTACGCCGGCCCCTAGCCATAACGGTAGGGCAAGCCAATGGCTGATCTCATCACCTCGATTGTCGACTTCGGCGCCGATCCGAGCGCGGTTCGACTGTTCGATACCGATACCCCCGATCTGTTGCCTTACGCGACGCTTTTGGCTGAGCGTCGTGGCGATAATGGTGTGCTTGGCGCAGTGCGTGCTGTCTACGAATGGCAAGGCGCGCCGCTTATATTCCTAGTGGACGCTGACTCGCTCGCGGACGACGACCAGTTGCATCGCATACGCCGCCTGCTTGCCATGCGTGGAGACGCACCCTACATGGGGGTTGTCGCGCCGGGACGGCTCAATGTGTATCGCATTGAACTCGACAAGTGCTCCCTGCGGCAGGCGCATGTCGAGATAGGCAGCACCGACGATGAAAAGTATGTAACGCTGGCGCGGTTGGGCAATCTGCGCCCGCGTGCCGCGATCAGCCAGCGCGGCTGGATTTCGAACGTCGTGCTAAATCTGCTTACCGGCTCGATTACACGGCTGATCGAATTGGGCGGCGTGTCGGACGAAGATGCCATCTCGCTGGTCGGCCGAGCGTTGTTCACGCGTTTCCTTGCCGATCGCAACCTGTTGCCAGACGGCATGTCCACACCCGGCACGGCTGCCATGCTTTTCGACAACCGGGTAGCAGCCAAAAGCACCTCGAAATGGCTCGACACCACCTTTAATGGTGATCTGCTGCCCCTGTCGGAGGGCATTTTCGATGTACTCTCGCAGCAGGAATTCTGGGTGCTGGGAGACGTTCTCAGGCGGGCACCGGACAGCCAGCTTTTTCTTGGCTGGCAAGAGAGGTGGGACAATCTCGACTTCGCCCATATCCCCGTAGGCGTCCTGAGCCAGGCCTACGAGCTTTATCTGCGCAATCATGCTCCGGATCGGCAAAAGCGCGAGGGCGGCTTCTACACGCCACGCCCAATTGCCGATCTGATGGTTCGTGCTTCGTTCCGCGCCTTGGAGCGCAACGGAGCCAGCAAGGACGCCAAGGTGCTTGATCCATCGGCGGGAGCCGGCGTTTTTCTGCTGACGGCGTTCCGCGAACTGGTGGTCGAGCGCTGGCGCGCAGATGGAGAGCGCCCCAGCACACGAACTCTTAGGTCGATTCTCTACCAGCAGATCACCGGTTTCGACATCAACGAGGCCGCGTTACGCTTTGCGGCGCTTGGTCTGTATCTCATGTCGATCGAGCTGGATCCCAACCCGAGGCCCGTGGATAAGCTCCGTTTCGAGAACCTGCGCGGCAAAGTGCTGCACCGTCTCGAGGTGCAGTCCCCGGAGGACGGCGCTGAACTGGGGAGCCTTGGCCCGCTGATCGATGAGCGGCATATAGGCAGATATGACCTAGTGATCGGCAATCCACCGTGGTCGAGCGGCACCAAGCTGCGAGATTGGAATCTGGTGCGCAACGCGGTCGCCCGTATCGCCAGCAATAGGCAAATCTCCAATCCCTCCCCGCCATTGCCAAACGAAGGGCTCGACCTTCCGTTCGTATGGCGCGCCATGGAGTGGGCGAAAGCCAATGGCCAGATTGCCTTCGCACTGCACGCACGTCTGCTTTTCCAACAGGGCGATGGCATGGTAGAGGCGCGCCAAGCGTTGTTCGAGGCGCTTGACGTCACCTCGATCATCAATGGCGTCGAACTGCGGCAAACCAAGGTGTGGCCCGAGATCTCGGCGCCATTCTGCCTCCTGCTCGCAACCAACCGGCGGCCAGGTGTAGGCGCCGGCTTTCGCCTCATCAGCCCCAGGGTGGAGCAGGCATTGAACGATGCAGGCAGTATGCGGATAGATGCGCTGAACGCCGAGCTCGTGCCGTCCTCACAACTTTTCGAAACGCCCGATATACTGAAGATACTGTTCCGCGGGACAAAGGCCGATCTGGGCATAGTGGAGCGCATTCGCGCCCAAGGACATCCGACGCTCGATGCTTACTGGCGTAGCCGTATTGGCGTGACAGAGCGGGGTCTCTTACAGGGCAGCGGGAATGGCTATCAGCGGCTCCGGCCAAGCAGCCGAGTTCGCCGGCAAGGCGATGGCCTGCCGGGGGTGGACGCGAGTTACCTTCACGGCCTTCCGGAGATCAACGCCGAAACCTTCACCGGCCTGTTCATCGATGGCGATGGTCTTGGGTCGTTTTCGCAGGCACGTATCCACGACCCCAGGTCCCCCTCTCTGTTCGCCGGCCCTTTGATCATCGTTCACAAATCCCCTCCTGCCGCGACGGGGCGGATAGGCATTGCAGTGGCGGAAAGGGACGTCGTCTTCAATGAGACCTTCTACGGCTATAGCCCAGGCGCACATCCCGATGCCGCATCACTGGTCCGCTACCTAGCGCTGATTCTCGGCAGCCAACTGGCGGTGTGGTTGGCGCTAGTTACCAGCGGAGAGTTCGGCTTCGAGCGCGAGGTCATCGAGAAATACACCCTTGATCGCATTCCCATTCCCGACTTCGATGCCCTTGAGCCTGTCAGGCGCAAAGAAGCTTTCCTGTTGTTCGAGAGTTTGCGCATGGGAGAGGTCTCCTGGCAGGACATCGACGAGTGGGTGGCGCGTCTTTATGGGCTGGGAACACGCGATCTGCAGGTTATTTCCGACACGCTCGCATACAACCTGCCCTTTTCTGAAAACAAGCACAGGGCCCAGTCCCTTCCGAGGCCGGAGGAAAAGGCGAGATTCTGTGAAGTACTTGCCAGTGAATTGGCACCTTGGTGCGAGCGCTTCGGTTCCTCTCTCGTGGTACGACCAGCGTTCCAGCCTGTTGCTTCGCCCTGGCACGGTATCGAATTGCGGGTAGGCAACACCCACGCTACCTCGGAGAACGATTGGGAAGGAATGTTGCGCGCCGCCGATGAGATCATGAGTTCGGAAATTCTGATCCGCACCGATGGCAATGGACTACTGATCGGACGGCTGGCCCAGCAGCGTTACTGGAGCGAGACGCAGGCGAGGCTGCTTGCACAACGCATCATCTGGTCACACCTGGACATATTGAAAGGATGCATCGAGGTATGAGCGCTCCAGCTATCCGGCCCCGCCCCGACCAGATCGGCGAACTGACACGCGGCCTGCACCTGCCGCTCCCGGCGGTGGACGCCTTGCATTTGGAGATCATCGCCGAAGGGCTATCCCGCGCATTCGCTGATGTTCGCGCACATCACCCGCTGGTGGTGAGCTCGGGTAGTGAGGCAGAAGTGACCAGCTTGATGGAGGCGCGCCTGAACGCACTGATCGGACAGGATCCCTTCTGGGGCCAGTTGGTGACGTGTGTCGTACGAGGCAAGGAAAGCGTGAGCTTCGACGGTTCGCATATCGAGAAGCGGCCTGATCTCTCGATCTATCTGTCTAGTCGGGCACGGAACTTCCCTCTGATCGCCGAAGCGAAGATCATCGACTCCGGTGCATCCAAGACAGAGGCTTTGTACTGCGACAAAGGCTTGCATCGATTTCTTGCTGGAGAGTATGCCTGGGCGAACCAGGAAGCCTTCATGGTCGCTTATGTGCGCGACGGGTCGTCGATCAGCGATAGGCTGCTCCCATTTCTGGTAGACGCCATGACTCAGGCGCCTCCCCGTTATGCGGTGGAAGCGCTTCCCACCTCCTACTCAAGCGGTAAAAGTGATCTGGCGTGGTCTCGACACGCTAGAGGCTTCGTCTATAACCACCAGGCCCCACCCGCCGATCATCCTGGCTCAATTGCTATTTGGCATCTATGGCTGTCGTAGTGGGCGGTCGGGCGACGCTCTGTTGGTCACCGTCGTATTGAAACGACTTTCCTATCCCGATTTTCCTGGATAGCAGCCACAGACAGGTTTCCGGTAGCAGCTTTCTGGATGTGCTCGCTCCCCCAAGCCATCATCGGACGCCTGCGCTCGATATAGTCCGCTCGATGCGCACTTGCTTATTGCAGGCTTGTGCAGAACTCTGCCCAGTCTGCCATCAAAGTTCTGCGCTTCTCCAGAAGATCGGAGCGCGAATAGGCTGCCTCGGTCTGGTCGCGCTCATCGTGGGCAAGCGCAAGCTCGCACACCTCTCTCGGATAGTTGGTGCATTCACTTGCCCAGTCCCGAAAGGTAGATCGGAAGCCGTGTCTCGTGATGTCTTCGTGCCCTAGTTTGTGCAACAGATTGCGTATTGCATTGGCATGCATTACACCGCTTTTGCCTCTTCCAGGGAAAAGGTGGCTCGAATGATTATTATTTAGTCCTTCTAGCATTTTGCTTACCTGAGGTGACAGAGGAATCACAAAAGGCTTGCGCATCTTCATTCGCTCAGCAGGCAGCGCCCAGGTTCTTGCTTTAAAGTCGAACTCAGACCATTGAGCATGTTGGATCATGTGGTGTCGTGCACCAGTTAGGATCAGCAGCCTGGCGGCGACGGCGTCACGCGTCTCGATTTCGGCCAGGGAAGCTATCAGCTTTGGAGTGTCTTGCCATTGCAGTGCTGGGAAGTGCTGGCGCTGCCTGGCCTTCTTTTTCTCTGCTTTGCTCAGCAGGTTGTCTAGATGGCCGCGCCAGCGGGCAGGATTTTCCCCGTCGCGGAGGCGCCGGGCTTTGGCTGCATCCAGTATCTGTTCGATCTGGCCGCGGACTTCATCGGCGGTGCGAGTCTTGGTCGCCCAGATGGGGCGCAAGACAGCCAGCACTTGGTCAGTGCCTATGGCGTCTGCAGGCAATTTACCTATGGTTGGGAAAGCGTAGAGCTCCAGCTTACGTAGCCAGCCTTTCCGCCATTTTTCAGACCAGCTGCCCCCATGCGCCTGCTGGTAGTCGCAAGCCAGATCCTCGAACGTTATGCGACGCGCCGCTGCTTGGCGTTCTGCCTCGCGCTTGGCTTCCCTTGCCGCATCGCGGGATGCGAGTGGGTCGCTCCCTAAGGCAAGGAGCTTGCGCTGGTCAGCGGCCAATTGACGGGCTTGGCTGAGGGTAACGGCAGGGAAGGGGCCTAGCCCCATTTCGCGGCTTCGGCCGTCGAGCTTGTAGCGGAAGATCCAGCTCGTGCCGCCGCTCTTGGAAACCTGGAAGTAGAGGCCGTCGCCATCGTTGGTCTTGCCTGGCGTTGCAGCTTTGACGATCGACTCCACGGTCTTACTAGTCAGCTTACCCATTGTTCCTCCTCTAACCCACACCCCTAGACCCACATTCTGACCCACACCTTGGGCGTGGATTTCGTAGGTTCTCGGTGGATGTCCTTGGACGAATGCTAAGCTGTAAGCCGCGTGGTTGCTAGCCTGCTTGGATATCGATGGATTTCTTCGGACAACAAAAAAGCCGGCTTGTGGCCGGCTTTCGGGGGCGGGTTGAGCTGATTTTTGGTGAGCCCGGCCCGCCCGGGTTGCCCTTGCCGGGCAGATTAAGAAAGAGGCTTGAGCCTCCGGCGGCGATC
>Ga0157366_1000990_pt1 | contig 11915 bp, 16 predicted proteins | sample AttbisABBM1_FD_113149 | JGI IMG/M metagenome (GOLD analysis project Ga0157366, IMG submission 113149) | Fungus gardens microbial communities from leaf cutter ant in Botucatu, State of São Paulo, Brazil - Atta bisphaerica ABBM1 | ecosystem: Host-associated > Fungi > Mycelium > Unclassified ...
CACTTTATATCTAATCTACTCTAAATATTATAAGTTATATAGATAAGAGTTATCATCTTATATGATGTTGTGTCATGATATGCTTGAACTCTAATATTTTATTTTAATTTTCTTTTCTTTTTATCTATTTTTCTTGATTTTATTTTATTTTTCTTTTGGATAATAAAGAGGCATGTGACCATGATCACATGATGCAATGTCATAGGTCTGGAATATAGTAGAAACAACTGGAACAATGACATTAAGGGTATGGTTACAGCATGTTTATCTTGTAATAATAGTATAATAAACTTATAAATGATACATATACTTTAGGGTAGGGTTATTTATTACTAGTATGGACTATATATCTATTGTATAAATAGTGTAGGGATATATTAGAGACTTTTTGTTGAGTTCTCTTGTAATTTTCATAAAACTCTTGCTTTTATAAGACTACTTAGTTGTCAGAGTTGTAAACTATAGACTCTATTTTATTTTCTCATTTTATTTTTTCTTTTAATTTCTTTTCCATTTTATTTTATTTTTGACTTAGGGTTAGGATTTTAGCATGATGTTATAGTTACAACTTTAACATAATCACATAACATAGAGAAGGTTATAGAAGAATCTAAAACAAATGATGTCATATAGTATAACAATAATATGTTAGCCTTATAGAAAGCACATGTATATTAGGGTAGAATAGTTGTAGTGTGCACACAGACTATGGTTTGTGGTATATAAGATAGACTAGTTTGTACTTAGAACTCTATTGAGTTCTCTTATGACTACTTAATCTAAAGTTGTTCTTTGGTCTAACTCTTTGAACTTAAGATCATAATTAAGAGGGAAGTGTTGTATTCTGCTTACCAAGTATTTGAACCACAATCAATAGTATGACTAATACAGTAATTGATATAAAAATTTTACTTTGAGTTTAATACACTATCACTTGTTTTATCTTGCTCTTACTACTAAGCTTTCCACTATAGAACTTACTATTGGTAAGTGGTCATTAGTTGTCCACACTATACTATGCTGCTGTGCATTTTGTTCTTCCAACAGTTAGCACTTATATAATCATCATCCTGTATTCTCTATTATTATTAGGCAGGCCTTTGTCTTTTCTAGTAAATGTTCTAGATGTTTCTATTAGGATTTCTAACCACCTAGATACTATTATTTCTTGGTTATATTAGTATTATTCTGCTAGATTGGAATGGACTCCAGAGTATTATAGAATAGTTGCCACCTTCAAAAAACCTCATTCTGTTCTGTCCTGAAGATGAGTTCTTCCCTGTACATTATTCAGACAATAAATCTTAGGTTTCTCCTGGAGTTTGAAGTGTAAACTCTGTGCCTCTACACAGTTGCTCTAACAGCACCATACTGCTGTACACTGTTTCTTCCAACAAAAACAAGGTCCTTGAGAGGCCTTTGTTTAATTCAGGCAGCAACTTGGTATCATTCCATTATCTCATTGGGTAGGAGTGTCAAACTATTACAGTTTCAATGAGTTTCATTTTGTATAATCAGCCACTCTCACCTGTATTTGAAGTAAATCTTCTGTATTCTTGGACATACAGTGCATGCACATTTTACCCTGCCACACATAAAATTTGTCTACTGCACATTTATTCCAGTTTGTAACCTTTGTTATGGATACTATAATCCTCTTACCAGCCCTTGATCTAACAAACATTAAGCACAGTGGGGCCTAATCATCTCACGCTGACTAAATGTCTTTGAACCTGAGACTTGATTTGAAAGGCTATCACAATAACATCTTGCTCACTTCAATCTGCCAAACGAGGTCGGATTTGTTGTCCATAACAGAAATCAGAGTATCTAGCTGTTCAGCAAGTCGGTATCTTAGATAAGAACGAAGAAAACAATTGCAGGTAGCCTTTGATGCCATTCAACGATTTTGGATTTCGAGCTCTCTTGTCTCAAATTAGCTGTACAGTATGTCCAGCAAACTTTTCCCACCGCGATTCGGAAGTCAAGTCGTCCTGATAGTAGACCACCTTGCATTTGAGCCTTGCCAATTCAATGATGCACCTAAACAGCTCGCATATGAATGCTACCATGTCCAGAGATCTTCATCGCAGTACAAGTATCTTCGTTACGATAAGATCACCCATGTTTTCAGCATTGACGTATCTCCGCTCAAATCGAGTCAATATAAAGACATGTTCCTCGTGTCCTTTTAGTATTCAGTCAAGAGTGCTGCACGGAAATTTGAATTTTTATCGGTAGAATTAGTGGAATATCTAAAGGAGTAATTTAGCGTGTAACAACTTCATCACTTGATCAGCCTCCCTGTCAAAACATAAGAGCTACTTATGGACATACCTGAGCAATCAACCTTGAAAATCCCTTCATTTTTCCGCATTCATCGATTGCATTCCTTGCTCTTGCAGTCCTCAGTATACCAAGCTCATGGAAATTCCTCAAATACCTGACGAGGATTAAACAATCAACAAAGATGGCCTACAATCATCTCACCGGAGGCAGGTCTCCTCCTTAAATTCAGAGTATAGCTTCCGGTTAAATCTCCTCTGAGCGATCTATCAATCAACCAAGCTGAGCGCAGAAGTGAGAGCTCACCTCGTTTTTTCGGGCATTTTCTTCGTACAGGTGATTTTGATGTATGAGGAAGTGATCTGAAAGAACATAGAACGACATCCCAGATAGGTACATTTCAAAAAGACACGCTGCCTTGTTTCCACCATATCCAACAAACCTCTCGTCGCACCTAGTTTCGCCATTGTGACCGGTGGTTCACGTTCGAAAGAAAGAAACCATACCAGGGAGGACCATCCTTCCGAAATATTGTATAAGGTTCATAATAAGACTGAAATTGTGTGACTTTGTAGACCTCCCCTGGCCTCGCGTTATAGTACTTGTCGTAGTCGGTACTGTTATGGCCAGGTGGCCAAGTCTCATGAAATATTCCTATTTTGCGCTCCTTTACCCGTTGTACAAGATCCTGTCCGCGCTATTCGTGTTCAACTCGAAAAAATTAGAACATGAGTATACCTTCTTCGATTGTGGGAACACCCTGTAATCCCTCCCCTCTTCGTACTCGACGTACTCAAATGCCGGAATGACAAATGCTGCCATCCCACTCGTAAACATATTCCTCACTTCACTTGCACTAGTACTCATAATGGTCCTCCTCAAAGCCTCTCTAAACCTCGGAGTGCAGAGGTAGAAGTCCACATCGAGCATCATAACGTATTCCGTCCTAGCGAACAACCTCGCAATATTTCTCCACGTGTTAAACTGTCTTTCAAACGTGTCCAATACAAGGTGCACATCAACGTATGCCGCCATGTTCGCTGTCGTGGTATATAGATGATGTAGGGATTCCAAAATTTGCGGGATATTTTCCGTGACGTTGTTTATGTGAAACGTCACTGATATAGGACCTGGTATATGCGACAAGGAGGAAGTCAATTTCAGGTCCTGGGGATGTTGAATAGCGTACCTTGATATCGCTCCACCAAGCGTGTCAGAGTGTGGAATCTATTACTTGTGATAAGACTCGTTATCGTTACATCCTCCTTGTGGAATGCACCAGAAGCACGATAATAGTATGGTATGATTTGACTTGGTTTCATAAGACGCGGAAACGCCTTAGACAATATTATGCTCTCCTCGATAGAATGGCTTCCCAGGATTTGTGATTCCAATGTTATTTGTTTGCCATGCGTCGACTCCAACCACGGAGGGGAAGAAAATTCTGGGGTAGATTTCTTGGAAGAGGAGAACGATAATAGCGCGTTGGTCGTGAACAAAACAGAGATCCCAACATAAATAGCAAGACAGATAGTCACCGCCTGTTGGACATAACAGGAAAAAACAGGCATGAGTCAGTCCGTAGTCAAAGAAGTTGAAAAACAAGTTAAAAATAACTACGCACACGGATGTATTGCTTCCTGTTTTGACCAAATTACAATCATCTACAAGACAACATTAAGATCTTGTGACAGTAGCCAGTGAAATGGCACCCGTCAACGCTGCATCATCTACAAACAGTACGTGCTTGAATACAAAACCCCTCTTGGCCAAATCCTCCAGAATGATCGCTCTATACTCCTCTACACCCACCAATGACCCACCAAATGATAACACCGCACCTCTTGGGTCAACCAGGCGCGGTTTCTCCGCTGTTGGCATCCCAATCACTGTCACAGCGGTATCCACCAACGCCTTAGCACAGGTCCTCAGCACATTGACTGCCAATGGGTCGTTGTCCTCGAACGCAGCCTCGAACACAAGCGGAGAAAGCGTCGAGAGCCTCTTTTCCCTGGAAATTTGCTCTTGCGGTGTGTCTAAACTGGCAACAGTACTAGAAACTGGATCAGGGAGGTATACACATCGCAATATTTCCAAGACATTCGTAATTCCAAACCTCTTGAGAACCCTGTCCCGTAAAGTACTAGGGCTCGTCTCTCCCTGCTTCACAGACGCCTGGTCATGTACCAGCAAGATCTGGCGCAGGGCCTCCCGACCAACATCGAAGCCTCCTCCTTCATCACCAAGAATCCACCCCCAACCACCAGCACGACCCAGCTCAATAATGTGACCTTGTTCCTCTTTGAATGACACGGCAATACATCCAGTACCCGAAATGATCGACACAGCGCAAGAGACGTCATTGTAGATTTTGATAGGCGCGGCAAGAAGATGAGTGTCGTTGGTGACCAACAAACTGGGGCCAATGGGTATAGCTACAAGTGCAGACAGGAGCTCAATGACACTACTGATCACGGCCGACGAGTCGGCGCCGGAAGCACCAAACCATGCTGTGTTAAAAGGCGAAGGTCCAGTGGGTGGCAAATCAGAAGGCAGGGACGCAGCCTCGAGTGCTTGTGCTACAGCCGTTCTGACTGCTTGTATATACGCATCGGCCGTGAGGTAAGTCAGATTAGAAGGCCCAGCATATCCACGACCGACGACTGTGCGGTCTGAATCAACAATCACAGCAACCGTCTTGCTACCGCCACAGTCGACACAGAGAAAGTAGGCCATGGATGTGGGTGCGGTAGACATACAGACACATTATCATTATCGAGGCTAAGGGGCAGACAGATCTCGACCCTGGAAGCAGTGGTGTGCCGGCCCTAATTTTCCCACGGAAGCAGGGTATATATAGGCGCGTGTATTCTCAGGCTCCTCGTGCGGCGGCACGGCCATGCATTTCCCCATGTTGCTCATAGCAGCGTGGTCTCTAGGCCAGTCACGCGGTTGTTCGAGTGTCAGGCCGTGCTCTGAGTAAATTCGGACATCTCAGTACCCTCTTCTTTAGTGCTCCTATGTTTTTGCATAGAGAATGGGTCGGTAGTTCGTACATGCACCGTAACAAGACTAGCCATGTTTCTAATTACTCGCTTTCAGCAATGAGAGCAGCAATCATCCTGTCGAGAATCAGCTTGGTATTGGATGATGCAACTACAGCAGAGAGATAATACCGACCTATACAGGTAATAGAAGAAGCAAAGAAGGTAAAAACCCAATTTGAAAAAGGTCTCTTTCTTGTGACCGCCCAGAGTCCTGAAAATTTCAGTAGCATCATACATATGGCTCTTTTTCCGGATCCTGTAAAAAGTCAAGTTGAAATCCTGTAAACAGATCACAGCACAACTCACTTGTCAGCGTTCCAGAGCACTAGAGGAAGGTTGAGGATAAATGCGGTCCATTGACCCGAGATGAGGAAAATTACAGCGAGGAAGGTGTGGGCAATGTTTTCCGGAAGAACAAACTCAAAAGGACATGTGTCAATCTGCATCGTCGCGTCAAATACATACACAGGTCCAACATACCTGGTTCAACTTGTTGCAGAGGTCAATCGGGTTGATATAATCGCACTCTAAATCCGAGAACATAATGATCTTGAAAGCAAGTGTCAGCCTCATAAGGAACAGGATGTGAATCAGAGTACTCACGAAGAACACCATGCAGAACAATAACCCAGCCGCCATGAGTACCGCGAACAAAAACAACCAGCCTACATGGCACCGAAGGCGAGGACAAAGTCATATGATGAAGGGCACAGGGACGACGTGTTGAAAAGGTACTGTCAGTAAACAAAATCACCAGAAGCAACTGCGGCAAGTACGCACCTACACTCCCCATTTTGATATCCCAAAAATTAAAAAACAGAAAAAGGACCGCTGGAGTTGAAAAAAAATTAAACAGAGACAGCAACGAAGCTTAGGGATGTGAGCTAGAGTCTAGATTGGACAGATACAGTAGAGTGTGGGTAGAAGGACGACGCTAAAGAAGGGCCCTGCAACACGCCAGCCACCGCTTTCAATTTGACAAGATGGCCCGCGTGACTGATGGCACAGCCGCTGAATTCTAAGCAAGAAAAAATATATATATCTTATCCATGAACATCGTGCTCTGCCCTCATACTGGGCTGGACGCAACTCGTAAACCGAAAGCGCACTTTTGGCATGCAACTGAGAACAACCATCAACGATCCTGGAAAGACTCAGTGACGCGATCTATGGTTATCCTCCCTCAGGTTGTATCTACGGCTTAGTTGTAGTAGTTTATTCCTCAGCAATGAGGGCGGCGATCATCCTGTATATCGGCACATATAAGAGGGGGTTGATTGAAGAATACCATGACAGGGGATACATACCGGTACAGGTAGTAGAAGAACGAAAGGAGATAGAAGCCAAGTTTAAAGAAAGCTTCCTTTTTGTGTCCATCCAATGTGCGGAAAATTTCTGTCGCATCGAGCATGTGGTTTTTGTTGACAATTCTGCAGTTGTCATATGTCAACACAGCCTCCTTCCATTGTGGACAATGCCTCACTTGAGAATATTCCATGCCACAAGAGGAAGATTAATTAAGAGTGCCATCCATTCCATACTCAGGAGGAACAGCACTGTGAGGAAAGCATGTGCAGCATGTTCTGGTAGGATGAACTGTTCATTCGAGGACTGTGAGTTAGTGTGATGTATTATCAGTCGAATATCGAAAACACCTGGTTAATTTTGTTACACAGGTCAATGGGATTGATATAGTCGCTCTCCAGGTCCGAATACATTATGACCTGAGCAATAGAATCAGCAAATCGAATGAATTCGGAGGACGTATTTGGTATGGTATCGTGGAGTAAGAAGCCAAAGACAAGCTCACAAAAAAGACCATGGTAAATAAGAGTGCACCCGTCAATAGCAGCGCGAAGAGGAACAACCAGCCTAGATGACACGGATATGGTACAAGCACCGTCAGATTTTCCTCAAGGGGAAAAATACGAACACACCACTTGACATGATTTCTACTGGCGAGTCGTTTGTTCAAACCGCAAACGGGTCAGACGCAGCTTAGGTGAGGAGGAGCATCACTCCGGTGCGTGACTGTTGTTCACGTCACAGTCACGCTCAGCATTACAGTGGGCGATGAAATTCTACCCTGAGGAGTAACACACATAAAACAGCTGCAGATTTGGATACCAAGAGTGAGGAGAGATAACATAAAGTAATACTTTCAAGAGAGAGTGGAATAAAAACAAGAACGAGGCGCTATGGGACACCATAGCAAAAATTATCCGCGACTAGTCAATTTCCATTTTACCAGCACCACCCTGTCGCCCACCACGCCGCCCATTACGACCACGACCCCTTCCACGTCGTACACCCCGACCCATATATTCAACAGGGTTTGATCCTGGAGGAGCAACCAACACTTGTGCACGAGGATCTTCCTTAATGATAGAATCTGATCGCAACTTCCTGTTCAACCATCAACAGCGTATTCTCTTGTCATGAAAAAGATTTTAAAAATTCACGATCCAATTTCGCCACCATCACTCATAAGTACATCGACGCTCCCCTCATCACGCACCAACCCCAGCCCATCTGGCCCGCCTAGCCTGTTGCTGAGTGTTGTACCCGAATATGTGGTACCCACGATCCGTACAGAAAGTGTCTTCCCGTCTGCTTGCTGGTTGTGGAATTTCTGCACGGCGGAGGTCGCAGACGTGGTCGACTTGAATGTCAATCTAACCTTCACGTCATCTCCACCCTGAACGAGTTTTGTCGAAGAAATGACACCACAACGCTTGAAGATGGCAGCCACATCGTCAGCTGTGGTACCTGATACCAAACCACTGACTTCAACGACATTGCCTTGCAAAGAACCAGCACCTTTGATGGAGAGGCCTCCTGATTCCTTTGTACCGGTCGCTTCACGCAATGCACGCTGCGCGAGGTTGTTGAAGTTGGCCCTTGGGGCGCCTGTTTCACCGAGACGCGCGGAAAGAGAGTTTTGAGATTCGTAGAGGTCGTGAGACCATTGGGCGTCAATATCGCCTTTGGGGGGCCGAGAACGGCTCTGGCATTGCCGGTGTCGGAAAATCGAGTTTGAGGACGTAGAATGAGAGAATACACACGTATGGGGTTGAGGAGCGACCTGCGGACTGACTGGATCTTGTACTGCGAACTGGTCCAGCAGCCGAGCTGGGCGTGATGTTCATACGCTCGAGGAGAGAAGCCATGGCCGCTATTTCGACAATACCAGGGAGAGGACTTGAAGAAGTGGCAAAGGGGGTGTTGGTCTCTGTTTGGCTCTACCAAATAGTGATGACCGGTCATCACTATAGCGGCAACAATGTGACCTCCGAATTACCCCGCAATAATATGCCCCAGAAAATCTATACCTCCCATTTACCGCCTGTGTCTCTTGTCGCACAGTCCATCTTCACTTTGCTTTTCAGCTCCAATGAACCGACACTTGTCGGGCCCTTTCTTGCTTCGCAACCTGCATTTGTCGACGCCGACACTGGCACAACTATCACACGCGGTCAGCTCAGAGACCTTGCGCTTCAGTTTGCCTTTGGTGTGCGTTCCGTCTTGAATGCTAAGCGCGGCGATGTAGTCCTTGTCTATTCACAAAACTCAGTCGCCTGGCCCGTCGTTGTCTTTGGGGCTGGTATGTGCACCTGGCACGTCTTGGGATTTTCTTGATAGTATCTGTTATCTCTCAGTGGCAGCAGGCTTGATATGCACGTTGGCCAATCCCGCCTACACTTTCCGCGAACTCGCCTTCCAATATACCGACAGCAGTGCCAAACTTATCTTCACGAGCGAAGAAGGTCTTCCCACCGTTCGCAAGACTTTCCAAGAGCTCGGACTGAGCAAGGAGGAGGGAGACAAACGCATTGTCGTGCTTCCTCAAAGCTTACAATGGGCTGGAGGGCCTGATGCCCCGAGGCGCCCCGAGGCCGCTGGCCTTCTTGAACTGAGAGACTTGTTGAGGAAAGGCACACTCCAAGTGGAGGAGCGGTTCGATGGTGAGGACGCTCACGAGACTGTTTACCTTTGCTATAGCTCAGGTGCGCATTTTTGATCGAGATATTGATACCCAGATTGTCGATTAACATTTCTTCTAAAATATGAATATAGGAACAACTGGGAAACCCAAGGGTGTTGAAGTGTGCCTGGTCACTTCTATACTGTCTCCAATTTGCTCATGGCTTGTTACTTCATCGACAGACAACACACAGAAATTTAACTTCTATGCTCGCAATGTCGAAACCAGTTTTTCCACTAATTCATGTGTCCGATAGGGTACTTGCGATATTGCCGTTCTTTCATATGTACGGTGAGGAACCCATATGATACATTGGTTTTTGAAATGGAGCTGAGGATTGATATTCTTCTTCCTTTCCCAGGTGCTGTCAAGCTCATGCTTTTTCCTTTCTTCTGTGGCGCCGCTGTAATTGTTATGCATCGCTTTGACCCCATTGGGTTCTGTTCCAACATTAAAAAGTATCAAATCACCTTTGCATTGGTTGTTCCTCCTGTTCTTGTTCTCATGGCTAAGCACTCTGGTAGGCTATTTCACCATTTTCATACCTCTCTAACGCTGTTGCCTCTAGCTGTCGACAAGTACGATTTCTCGACTCTCAGGGTCCTCTACTCAGGCGCCGCGCCACTGGGAGCTCCTTTGGTGAAAGCCGTGTGTCCACTTGGATCGCTTCCCCATTGATCTTCTCATAACTTATCGTTTGTTGTAAAATCTAGGTCAAAGACCGTCTAGAAGCCAAGCGCACAAATGGACTTCCATTGTATATTATCCAAGGTTACGGCCTCACCGAAACTTCGCCCACAACTCATGCCCTATCTGAAAGCGGCGCCCACATGGTTGGAAGTGTTGGTCACATACTACCCAATCTTGAAGCTCGACTTGTCGATGCAGATGGTGAGGTCGACGCTGAAGAGGGTCAGCCCGGAGAGCTATGGCTTCGTGGGCCTACTATCATGAAGGTTTGTTTGTTATCTGTACGAATTTATGAAGGGTGCTTTGTACCGGAGTCTAGGGTTATCTCAACCGCCCCGATGCTACTAAAGATGCCATTACCCATGATAAATGGTTCAAGACTGGCGATATTGCGATTCGGGACAAAAAGGGTTACTATTATATCGTCGATCGCCGTAAAGAGTTAATTAAGTACAAAGTCCATACAACTCATTCATGCGTTTTTATGCATTCTGACTATTTTCCTTAACCAGGGTTTTCAAGGTCCGCTGCTTCCCAGTTTCCATTGATTGAAATACCGATCCCCTCCGACAGTACCTCCGGCAGAACTTGAAAGTATACTCCTCACCCACCCAGAGGTTGCCGATGCTGCTGTCATCGGTGTACAGAGTGCGAAAGAAGCCACCGAGTTACCTCGAGCGTATATCGTCCACGCAAGACCGGAAGAGTTCAAAGACGAGGCCCGGAAGATCACTTTTGCACAACATGTGAAGAGCTGGATTCAAGGGGAGGTTGCAAACTATAAATTTCTCAGAGGAGGTGCGTCTTAGTTTGTTTCTAGATCCTTACACAATGGCAGTGCTGAAGGGTTCGCCTAGGTGTGGTGGTGATTGATGCCATACCGAAAAGGTATCTATCTTTTCGCTGGTTTTTGGTAAAGTCTAACAGGAAGCTTCAGCCCTTCCGGAAAGATCCTCCGCCGTGAACTCCGTGATATTGCAAAACAGGAGCTTGCAGGGCATGACCCTGCAGATGTGGAGGCCAGAGTCAAGCTTTGAACTGAAGTTTCTATTGACTTAATGCCCTACTTCAAAACACTGACAGTTTTAAATCTGTTCATTGTCAATGTATTAATTGATAATCTATATATACATTATATCTGGACACCTTTGAGTAGGCTCAAATCTATGGGTATGAAGTTAGCAGTCAAGGACATCAGCATGAAAAGAGAAAATCAGAAGTGTCAAGTTCTGATGCATTTCCTCTGATTACAGAGATACATCCTGAAGAAATTCAAAATATACAATGAAGCATCATTGAAGTTAAAAAAAGGACTGACAACTCACTCAGTACAAAAATCAGACTAGAATCTCGAACAACAAAGTTCAAAAGAGGAGGAAAAAATATAATGTGGGATCTACGCTGACCAAGAGTGAGCCCCATTGTGTTGAAGACACGCTAAACGCGAGCCAACTATCGTATAACTGTCAATTATGAGCAACGAAGTGCTGCCTCTCAAATAAAAGTCAGCGAACACCAAGAACACTCATATCTTCGCATTCCTGATGCTGTTCACCGCCAACTAGTCTTTGAGAGCAAGCTCAGAATGTTCAAGCAGGCACCAATAGTGAACATGCGACAAGATGCACATTCAACACAGGACAACCTGAATTCTTGAACTACCACTCAGTCCATGAACTGTTCCGTTTGGAGCCAGTCGCTTTCCATAGAAAGACTGAGGATATGTTCTGTGATCTCCGGGGACTTTCCCCACAGCCAAAGATTGAGAGCCTGGAATGACTCTCTGTGCGGAAGCTGCGATAACGATACTTTGGACAGCGCAAGATCGTTTGATGAAGAAGAAGAAATTCTCGACTATAAAAAATTACTGGTTGGGTTTCAAGCTCCGACACTCGGCTAAAACCACG
>Ga0157366_1000992_pt1 | contig 11908 bp, 12 predicted proteins | sample AttbisABBM1_FD_113149 | JGI IMG/M metagenome (GOLD analysis project Ga0157366, IMG submission 113149) | Fungus gardens microbial communities from leaf cutter ant in Botucatu, State of São Paulo, Brazil - Atta bisphaerica ABBM1 | ecosystem: Host-associated > Fungi > Mycelium > Unclassified ...
TAGCATCAAGAATGATATTGCTACATCTATTTCACACATTCATCAAGCCAACCACCCCCTCATAAAAACTGTTCACCATGCAGCATTTGTAACAAGCTCGGAAGCAGAACTATTTGCTATTAGATGCGGCATTAACCAAGCTCACAACAAAGAAGTTGTTTCCAAAATCATTGTCATTACCAGTTCCATCCATGCCATGAAGAACATTTTCAACAGCTCCTCACATCCATATCAATCTCATTCCATGACCATTCTTAGTGAATTGCATCAGTTCTTCAACAAAAGTCAAGATAATTCCATTAAATTCTGGGAATGTCACAGTCGCCTTAAATGGAGGCTCCACAAAGATGTCGACAAAGACTCTAAATCATTCAATCCAACCCCCTCCTTCCCTTGCAAAATATCTTGGGATTATTGTAGGAAATTGGATTGCGATGACATTATCAAGCAATGGAAAATGACTTTCCAAGCATCAGATGGAAAAGGAAAACAATTCCTTGACTTACTTGATGACAACTTTAACATTATTGAACTGGCTTATATCAAAGGTGGACCTTGGCTTCAAATATTTGGTCACTCCAATTTATTATGTGCTCGTGCAACAAGAGTCATTACCAATCATGCCCCTATTGGAGAATACCATCTAAGATCTTTCCCCAATGAGGACTTCAAATGTCCATGCGATAACTATCTTATTGAATTGAGAAGACACATTCTTCACAAATGTAGAAGATTTAACAGGTACTGGAACCCAAGAAGAGATTCTTTGAACCATTTTGTCATGTTCTTAATTACTACTCCTAAAGCTTTCGCTTTTACAGACTAGTCTTGTAGTTTGGCAAGTAGAACTCAGCCTTCTAGTTTCTTTTCTCACTTGTTGATTAGTTTCTTTTCTATCTTCTCCTTCCTTGTCCTTTTTCCTTTCTCTCTTCCTTTTCTCTCTCTTTTTATTTTCATGTTAGTATGCTCCTCATGTATGTAGTTACAAAGTAACTACCACAGTCTGCCATCATGCACCATGTAATAAATTGATGAAATAAAAAAAAAAAACAGTATAACATGGCAGACAATTTTACTTTTCTTGAGTCTCTCCCACTATTAACTTATTCTACTAGTGGCTTCTACTATTCCTTATATTATTTGAATTCTATTCATGTTATATTCAGGATGTGAGCAGCTAAATTGTAGACAAGCAGGACACACTGAATATCTATGATCTCAAGTCAGCATAGCTTTACTCAACAACAGTTTAGCAAGGCATTGGAGTCTTTATACAGAGTTACACTTAACAATATATCATTGTCAATATATTGCTGAAACCCAATATATAGTGAGTTACCTATTTGTTTTGAAACTGCTTTGTACTGAATGTTAGAATCAGTGTACTTAAAGACAATTTCTTCTTCGCATTTTATTCATTGTATGTTTTTTCTATCTTTTAAGTGGATTGGGTTGATACAAAATTTCATTCAGGATGTTTTTTTGTTATGTCAAATACTCATAGCTATCCTAATTACTATAAAACTAACAATGTTCAAGAAACCATAATATAAATCACATTGTGTTTGTCTTGTTTTTTGCAACTGGTATGTCATATAGCCACTTTGCATACTGAATTTCTGTAGACCAGTGTACTCTAAAGAAAGCTTCTGTACAGTGACAGGTGTTGGAATGATGAAATATAACAAAGATGAGAGGTAATGTTCTATTAGGATAAGAACACTAATGAAATGCTGATACTTTCTGTAAAATTCATTCATGTAGGTGATCATTGATTTGTGGGACATGACAGCAAGTATATATTAGGCCATGAATATGAGTGATATAGTATATATTCTTCTTTGATTGCAAAAATCAGCTAAAATCAAGGTGAGTATACCAATTGGCCATATGATCATATTTACTTATAATAAAGTGTTTCTCCACTATACATATGATACACTCGCCATCAATTGTATCCAATACTTTTCTCAAACTCGTCATATAGTCCTTTCTTTCAAACTCGATCTTGATCTTTTGCTTTTTAGCAAGTTTGGCCTACTCTACAAAGGATTTTTCAAGGCCTTTATATTTCTCCAAAGATGAATTATCAAAAGTCTCTATAAGTGATGTATTGGGAATTATTGGAGATGGTATGGATGTGAACACATGGGCTGATGAATGATTTTGTATAGGTTGGAGACATTTGGTTTTCAGCTAGATATGTGTTTGAACAATAGAGTGTGTAGTTGATATGGATGGAAGATATTGTTTTGTAAGTTGGGCAGGTAAATTTTGATCAGTGATTCCAATATATAGCTGATTTGGCATTTATATAGTCTGGAGATCTGGCTGGACTTTATCTTGACACTGACTGCATATCTGATTTTGTAGATCTTGCAGGCATGTAATATCTTTGCCTTTATCAATATAATGTGTAAAGCAAAGTTGGAGACATTCTGTTGATGTCCAAATCATATCATATATTGCTTTGCAGCTCCTTATATCCCAGAAATCATCAATAGAATGGTGAGGTAAAATTTTGATAGCTGGAATGATATAGCACTTAGCTAACTTGCTGTCCCTTCTAGCTTTTCCCATTTCTTAAAGAGTTGTACTCATATCAAATGGTGTTGTAGCTAGAATTACAATCTGAACTTCAGGATGATTAATTTCTGTTGAAAATACAGTTGTTGATATAAGTATTTTGTTCTTTTCATCAGCACCTTTCCTCTATCTTTTTACAATATCACTTCACAGATTGAATATACCTTGTTTTGAAATATTTGACTCTTTCCCCAACATTCTTTTTCTTTACTACCACTTGAAGATGTATATACTCTATTGTCTGCACAATAGAACTTGCATTGAAGACCTTTTGCCAACAGTAGCCCATTGCTGATACTAGTAATGAAAACTAGTTGTCTTTCACTAGAACTGAGTTTTTGTGAGTAGATGATCTCTTGTATACATTTTTGAAGATCATTCAGTGATTTTAATGCAGATTCAATATGATATTGAAGCTTGGGGTGATTGGATAACTTTTGGACAATAATTGTATCCAGCTGTAAATATAGTTCTAAAATAAGAGGGACTTTCATATGGATTGAAAGTGTTCCAGATATTGCAATTACTGAAAAGAGTAGTGTTCAAAGCTGCTATATATATCACATACAGTCCCAAAACTTGTGAGATACCAGAACATCATAGACTTTATCAATCACAACTCCTCCAAAGCTTTTCACAAGCATAAGCATTTCCAATACACTTTATCAAATCTGACTTAATTTCCAAATTAATAGTTGCAAGAACAATTGGAGAATCAGGAAATATATGGGTCCCACATTGAAAAACACTATATCTTGTACCAGATGATTTGAGCCACCATTCCCAATCTTCAAGAAGTGATATCAAGGGAATGATGACAAGAAATGTTTTCTCACTACCTAGCATAGCAGCTAGCATAAGAACCATCAACTTTCTGCTACTGGTTGGCAAAGCAACAAGTAAATCTTTTTCTTCTTGTAAAGCATGTATTACTGCTTCACGTTGTTCATCTGATGTCTAGTTGCAATCAGAACTTCAAAGAAGCTTTTTTATTAACTTCAATGTAGTTTTCTCTATATTAATTGTCTAATAGAATAGTAAGTTATATAATCATTTCATGTTTTGAACTTTGGCTAACTTTGACTTTACTCAAAGTAATTGGGGAATTCTACAAGTGTTAACAGATTAGCCAATTAACAAATGTTATAAACACTAGATAAGTAATCATACTTTGGTCTGTGTTATATTTCTGACTATTTTCCAAAGTGACTCGTCATCAATCTTGCTACCAAGCTGGCTCCAGAGATCAGCATACAAAGACTTGTCTGATAAAGAGTTATTTGCTGTGTAAGATAACTAGTCTTCATATATCATATAAGAGATGTTATTCTAACATAAGATTAGAATAGCATTAAATATAGATACTTCTATAAGGTATCTCTTTTTTATTGTCCTCAGTTGCTTTTCTAGGTGTTATATTTTCACTAAAAAAGAGATGTTAAAATATACTTGTTAGGTCATATCTCAAAAAAAAAGAAATAACATTACCTTAGAGGGTAGAGATGATTTGTTTGAATTATCTTGAGAAACAAGATTTGTCTCTTCAATTGATGTGTTTGACTGATATAAAACTACTACTTCTTCAGGAACATTTGCTTGTAAACATGTTATAGAAGATGATGAAATGGAGAATAGATCTTGTAAACCAGTATTTGAGGATAAAGGACAATTATAATTCTGTGAGTGATTTTTTGATATATTATGATAAGATTGACAAAATAGTTCCTTTGAAGATTCTTTGACTTTTGCATACTGATGAAGAATAGGAGACTTGTTAGGTGATAAATAGAGTGTCCATATCTTCTTGTCTGGATACTGATATAAGTAAATGTCTTTTCCTCCCTCTGGAACCTTCATCAAGATTTGCCATTCGCTACTTGTATTTGCATAAGGCTCAACCAAGTTTTCAGGAAGTTTACCCAAGTAACCAACGGAAATGCCATATATTCGCTCTTTGGTTATACTAGAGTGACTAGCCTGCTGTACTGCAATATTGGTATCTTCTCTCATCCCAATTAGTTCTTCTAAGGTGGGACAGTGAGCATGTTGAACACAAATGGACAACTGATGGTAATCTCTAATTCCTAGTTGTACTTGCATTGCTTTGAGACTGGCACATTGCAATATTGATGAGATATCTTCAGTTGCAAATGAACAGTTATTTTTGACAAACAACTGATTGTGCCATGGCACTATAATGTCATCATGATCTGGATAAAGAATTCGAGATATTTGTTCTCCAAAAGGATGAGTCACAAATATAACTATTTTATAACATCTTGACAAAATGCATCCAAAACATGGGGTATAAGGGTATCATGACCATTTTTGGTACTTGTTTTAGAGTATTGAATGATAATAGCCATATAACAGCCAATATTATATAGACCCCATATCTGGCAAGATATGTTTCTAAGCTGAATGCATGTAAGTTCTGTATCCTAACTTAGTAATCCTGCTAACACCTCAATAGCAGCCATAAGAAACAGCAAACCATCCACATAGTCATTTAACCATCTTCTCACTCACCCTAAATTCATCAGTGGAGTACTGTCTTCTGCAATTGCAATAACAAATTCATCTCATAATCTGGAACTATTCATAACAAGAGTAAGAAATAATTTCCAGTTGTAAAATTTATAGTTCCAAGGATCACTAACAAAGCTATATCCTGGTTTTGTGTTTGATAGATCATCAGCAATATGACCTGTTATTTTCCATGGATTGCCAAGAAGAATATCTTATATAAATTTATCATGTATCTACTATAGAAGTATTTGACCTATTTCTCTAAGCATAAACAAGGTAATCTTGGATCTATGCCAAATAAACTCAGTGTGTTGTTCATTATACCAGATAAATAAAGGAAGTGATAGAGTAGTATATACGATAGAAGAAGCAATATGTTAAAGCATACATAATTCATGAAAGGTAGACTTTTCTCCTTTATAGTACCAGTATTCTAATGTTTGATAGCATTCACATAGGGTTCCTGTCTTCTCTTAATCTATATGGACACGAAACAGAAACATGAATTGAATACAGAATATAAGCTTGGCAATAACTGGTGTGATTTCTGTTGTAAGAGCCCATCCATTGTCTGCTCTAATAGAAGATAATGCTAAAAAGCATATTATAGATTCTCCAATTAGATTTCCAAGTGATGGATTCCAGACGTAAGTCCAGATAGCTATCAAAAGATCAACAATTCTGAGGGTATATTCATCAAAATTTTCCTGGATAACAGGAGGAGGTAACTGTTCTGGAGAAGTTAGCTGTTGGATCTTGGAGACAAGAGTCATGATATTTGCTGGAAGCAAAATAAAATAGTCACCCTTATCATGAAGTAAAAAAGCTACCAAGTGAAACAACATATCTATAGCTTTTCAGTACCTGGGTCATTTGCAACAGATGAAAAGGTTCATATGATAGTCCACTGTAGCCCACAAAAGTAAGTTATTATTGTATTAAAACATAAAACAAAAACTTATGTTTGCTTATTTTTTATGTTTAATGAATGCAAGATTACTTTGGGAGTAAGATCCACAGCAACCATTGCTACATGAAAAATCCACCTAATAGTTTCTCTTAATATAGGAAACTTGTTGTTGTCAGATAAGCTTGCAAATAATCAAAGTTCTTCTAGTTCAAATCTAATGACATGTTCAGGCTATTGAGTATGTTTCAACAATGGGTCCATGTTTTGTGGATTGGCAGAATCCAGAGTGATATGACTATGAACTTCTTCAAGATCAGATTCCAGATTGTCAATCCAATCATTATTCATTACTTGTTTTAGTTTGGAAGATGGTGAATTAACTTGAAAGTACCTCCAATAATGATTATTATCAAGTCTTTGGGCAGACATGACTGCCCATTTTGTAGATATACACTCTTCTCCCTTTATATGTGATGTCTTATAGTGTTTACACATTGCTCCTCCAGATGTACATATCATAGAACACCCATTGTATTAACATACAAGAGCCATCATATAAAGATCCAAGCCACTGAGAGCATCAAAACCATGTAACTCCTCAAGTGAAGGATAGTTGTCATGGATACCTAGCTCAGAGCATAGATCGTTGAATTTTGATTTGGGTATTTTAACTTGCAAAGTGCTATGATAAACTCGAACATGGGATATAGCTGTTTTTGAACAGAGCAAAATACAGCACTCAGCATAGCATAACATTTGTATTTGGGTCTAATGTTGTAGCATGAATTCTTGAAGACAAGGGTCAGAAACTAAGTCTGCCTGCAATACAAACTGTTTCAGTAAGTGATATTTATCAGTGTTCTAAGTGTATTAAGTTAGTTGTTTGTCTTATTCCAACTGAATATTAGCTCATCTTTCTCAGTTCAATTATGTCTTTATATTTATCATTTCCACTGAGCTCTAATATTTCAGTTTCTCCTATCAAGAATGGCAATCTATATTGCGGAATAGTATCATGGCTTGTATAACTCCCTTGTTTGACCTATGAAGTAGGGTTAGGTAATTTAAGAATATTCAATTTTGACTGACCTCGAGAGCACTACTAGTTTTGCTAGCACTATTTATGTGATTTTTAGATGAAATTGGTATAATTTGGATCTAAAAATACTTGTAACATTGTTCATTAAAATATAAATTAACTCACATTATCACGATCATTCCAAGTATTTCCTTTGATTTCTGCATACTGCTTGATCACCTTCAAAGTTGTATATGACTTTTTACACATAGACCAACTACATTTGCAAATCAGCTATCTATCTTTATTGTAAGGGATTTTAATATTGAGTCCATTAAAACAGATAGTTGATAACTGAGTACTAGATATGGCTTATAACACCAAAGATGAAGATGTTGGAAGATGGGGTATATAGAACTATAGGCCAGTCTATTTGCTTTTATAGTGGTAGAAGAAAAACATGATATTTTGAAAAATTTGTTACCATTCAACAGATCTACATGTGACACAATGTGTTTATCTATTTACTTGTAGAATGATAAAATTTTCATCTTCAAACCATATGGAGATTTAAAAAATTCTTGTACTAATGAATACAAACATAGTATATTAGTTATTAAGAGTCAATGTATGATATGAATTTCTGTTAATGTGATTAAGACAAGCTCATAAAAGGCTGTACTAACTATAGAGGGCTTTTGCAGCCAATGAAGAGTGTTTGAAAAAGTTAAAATATCAGTGTGTATAGGGAGCTGGTGGAGAAAAATGTACTGTGGCTCAGAAAGCTATACTAACTGTAAACAGCTCTTGCAGCTAGTGAGAATCTTTCAAAAGGTCAGAACATCAGCATGTACAGCAAGGCAGTAGAGAAAAACACACTGTGACTCACAGAGGGCTGCACTCACTGTAGATAGCTCTTGCAGCCAGCTAGAATTGTTTAAAAAATAAGAATATCAGTGCATATGCATTGATGACAAGGTAAAACATACCATGATTCATAAGAGGCCCAGCTTGCTGGCTGTAGATGGCTTTTGCAGCTTATAACAACTGTTTAGAACAGTTCAAACATCAACATATATGTGAAGCTGATAACAAAGGATATATTTATATAAAACCTTGCCTAGTGTAGAAGACTTTTGGAGCCAACAAGAACTGTTTGAAAAAGTTAGAATATCAGTACATATTATTGAAAAGCATTCTACTATTAGGCTTTGTGATTAGTAGTTGCCATAACAGTAGAACTTGAATATTCTCTAAGAACTCTATATCATGCAGACTCCTATTCATTTTTTTACTCTCTATTCATCCTTGACCAAGTGACAGCATGTTCCTTAGTCAAGAAGATCTATAGCCAGACTCTAGGCTCAAGGAGTATACTAGTCAAGCAGGGGAAGCTTGGCTGATTGTTTGTATAGTAGCTCACTCATGTATATCAGTTGTATCACCTTTTATAGATGTGGTAGATAGCTATGTTCATGTAAAAGGCTTGTGTTGCTAGTTTATTTGTAATCAGTCCATGCAGAACAGTGGCATTGTCTAGTAAGAAAACAGTTAGTTTAGAAATTCCCTTTTTAGAGATATTAGCCAGTGTTGTTTAGTTAGTAAGGCAGTAGACAGGTAGTCAGTACAGAAATTGAACAATGAATATCTAATATCTAAGTAGTTTTAAAAGTACTCTTTGTGTTTTTTGTAGCACTAAATTTACACTATCTGAACATTTGACATATATGTTTATCAACCAAGTTATGCTTGGAATGTTCCAGATATTTTTAGTCAATATCTATGACAATATAAAATGGCTATTGAATACCTGAGTTATAGTTTGAACTCTAAGGGAAAAATTTGATGACAGAATGTTTGATTTGCATTTATAGACAGTTAGTAGATAATATGTGATAGTTCAAGTGATTTTCATAGTCTTGTAATTGTTACAATCTTAGACTTGGCTCAGGTTGTAACTTAGGCAAAGACTTGAGTAGAAATAGAGGATAGAGTCAATTGGTAAAGTGTAAAGATACAAGATATTATCTACAACTATATATACCTATTGATTATAAGGATGGTGTATGGTAAACATATGTCAAATGAGTTATAAAACATAAGGAAGATAAAAAGAAATGATGTCTACTACATGAGATACTAACTGAGATGACTTTGGCACAGCCAATCATTGTGTTATGAAGAGTAACCCTTGACCCTATATAACATGTTACAACTACATTGTGAATATGAGAGATCAATCATAACAGTAATTCTTAGAGTTTGGTGCAAGTTAGGTACCAGATATGGATGCCAAGACCAAGCATTATCTCATTTTGTGAAATAGTGAGTACATAAGATGACACTTAGAATGTTTCTTAAAATGTGATGAACAAAAGAAATACTCAAATGAAGTCATCCATCCATGATTACTTTTTAACTGAATAGCTGCACTTTGGGCATATGTCATTACTTGAACAGTTCTCTTGAAGCTATTTTGATGACCTGAGATATCTTCTAAATTATTATTCTTATGCCAAAGTATATTGCAAATATACTGGAGAACCTTTTCTGAGGTATAAATTTACCTATGCGAAATCTTAGTACAATGTTTGTTATAATCTATGCTTCCAGGATGCAGTATGGAGAAGGGCAAAGAGTATGATGACATGATTGGCTATGCCGTAGTAGTCTCAGTCAGCACCTCATGTAGTAGATGCTATAACCTTGCTTGATTCTAACAGTTTCCTCATGTTATACACCTCATGTACTATATGTTCTTTCCTCATTTGATTCTAGTATATATAGCATAGATACTCTCCTGTATCCTTATGCTTTACCATTTTATACAATCTCTTATCTTCTCTCAAATCTTTGCCTAAGTGCAACCTGAGCTCTAACTTAAGGTCATAACATTTGGTAAAGCGTCAATGAGCTCACCTTACAAGAGAGGTGTATACAAAGATACTAGACAGAGTTATCTGTCGAGAACGAAATATGTGTAGTTTAAACTACAAAAAAGAACCAAGACGAGTTCTAGAAGAACAAACAATATCAAGGTATTGTCAGAATGACTAGAATCCTTACAGATCATGGAGGAAGCCTCAAGCAAGTGTAAACGAACAACCATAAAAGAAATGTCAACAGCACCAGCACTAGCAGTAGCAATGAATGAAAACATATAGGCAGGAATGCCGAAGAACATGGTACCAGACCCAGGATGGTTTGACAGTGACCAAACAAAATTTGAAGACTGGTAAAGAGTGATGAGATTGTTCCTCAAAAGCAATAGGGTCATGGAGACCAAAAACAGGATCATGGTGATCTTAGCTTGTCTCAGAGGAGGTGTAGCAGGTATTTATGCACAGAGAAAGCTCAATGAGCTAGACAAAGAAACTGGAACCCAAGATTGGGAAGACTTCATATAAGAGATAAAGACTACGTTCAGCAACAAGACGAAGACAGCAAATGCCAAATGGAAAATAGAAACCTTCAAGCAAGGAAAGAAGAACATAGCAGACTTCATGATCGAGTTTGACGCATTAGCCATAAAGGCTGACACAGATGAGCTGTACACTATCTTTCTGCTGAAAAAGAATATATAACAGAATATTATTAAAATGATACTAGAGTATCCACCAATAGCCATGCCAGAGTCACTCAAAGAGTAGAAAGTGGTGATAACATTAGTCAGACAAGGATATGAATCCACAGAAGAATACCATGATTATAAAACAAGCATTAGAACAACATATAGAGGGCAGGGTCAGCCCATGGACATTGGAAAGTCCAACAACAACTTTAAAGACGAAAAGTCTAAGTGCTTTAACTACAACAAGTATGGACACATGGCCAAGGAATGCAGATCAAGAAAGAAAGAATGTGAAACTAGAAAATGTTTCAAATATGAAAAAGAAGGGCATATTGCAAAAGACTGCAAAGGGAAGCAGACAATGAAGAAATGAAAGATTCAGAAGGAATCGGACAATGAAGAAGACAAGAAAGAAGAGCAGAGTTTTGGTGAAGATCTCAAGTAGGCACAGTATAAGAGATCTCCTATATAAATTCCCAAAATAAATACATTATTCTAAATCACAGAAGTAGCAAGGGAAAATGGGAATTAAACATGCAAGCAGATGTGAAAACAAAGAACAGAAAGAAGCTGAAGGTTAAGGCTCTGGTGGATTCCAGATGTACACATACAGTGATTGACGAACAACTGGTCAAGGACAAAAGAATCCAAACAAAACTGATAAACTTCTCATTTGAAGTTTTTAATGCAGATGGAACAAAGAATGAAGAGGTGACTAGGGTGGCGTCTCTGGAAATCAAAATCAATAGTCACAAAGAACAACTGGAAGTAGCTGTAATGGACTTAGATAGGACAGACATGTTTTTGGGTCATGACTGGCTAGTCAAACACAATCCAGAAGTCAATTGGAAAAATGGCACTATCAGGTTTACAAGATGTCCAGGACAGGGTACAATGAAATATAAGGATATTAGGTTCAAAACTAGGAGGACAAAGGCCACAGATAATACAGAACAGGACAATGGCAAAATTGGCAAAGAACAGGACAAGACAAATCCAGAGGACTTACCAGACTATATTTGACCCTTCATGTATTTGTTTAACAAGAAGAAATTAGTATAGACATCATTGGACCCTTACCCAAATCAAATGGAATGGATGCTATAGTGGTTATTGTGGACCAATTTACGAAGATGATTTGACTAAAGGCTACAACGATGAACATATCATTGGAAGGAATCGCAAAAATATATAGGGACAACATATGATGGAAAACAAAGGCCATCATGCACCAAGCCTCCACATCTTAGGATCCACAAAGATGTCAAGATTCTCAGTAGTTAAATGTTGAATA
>Ga0157366_1000996_pt1 | contig 11887 bp, 11 predicted proteins | sample AttbisABBM1_FD_113149 | JGI IMG/M metagenome (GOLD analysis project Ga0157366, IMG submission 113149) | Fungus gardens microbial communities from leaf cutter ant in Botucatu, State of São Paulo, Brazil - Atta bisphaerica ABBM1 | ecosystem: Host-associated > Fungi > Mycelium > Unclassified ...
CAGGGCCTGCTTAAGGTGATTCAGCGCCAGCTCAGGCTCGTTTTCGGTAAGTACCCAGCCAGTGGATTTATGCAGGCGCGCGCGTGACTGATCCGGCATGTCCTGCCCGTTCACGGCGTCCAGAGTCTGCAGCAGCAGGTCAGCATCAAACGGTGTTTCTGCCAGAATGGCGGCTTTGGCGGCGTCGGCCATTTCCTCGGCAAGCAGCGTCTGCACGTTACGACTGAATCCCTGCGGCATTACCCAGCCGTGTTTAAGGGCATGGCGGCCAATGGTCAGCGCACCGGCATAATCACCGGCATCAATGCGCCACAGCATCACATACATCACCACGTCATCCTGATTCGGGCTGTCGGCGCTCAGGATGCCATCGACCCAGGCGGCATATTTCGGCAGGACTTCGGCTTTTATTTCCGCTTTTTTGGCATTGGACTGAACGCCCTTGAGGCGTCGGCGGTCTTCGGTCAGTTGCAGCAGCATCAGCTCATAGCCGCTGGCGTGGCGAACACTGCCGCCCTCAAGGGCGGCCTGTTCAGCCTGAACACGCAAACGGTGCTGCCGTGCGGGACTCAGGCTCATGGATTACGCCTCCGTTCCGGCGGTTGACGGTGCCGTGAAGTCACCCATTTCGATATTTTCGACCAGAGCGGCACAGCGGTAGTCTTCGATCACATACGCCTCGTTGACCGATTCGAAGTTTTCGATGCGGTCACGCTTCGGATTGTCGATGACCGAGCGGCGGCGGGTGTCTTCCTGCCAGTAAATCGACAGGTTATCGAGGCGGGTAATCATCACCGCATTGGCGGGGAAGTAAGGCGCACGCACCGCCTGCAGGCCGCCCATGCGTTTCTGGCTGATAATCAGATCGGCAGCCAGCTTGTTGACGTTGTCCTGCCCGTTGTTGACGAGAGGGAAATATTTGTCGGCCAGCAGCTCACGGCCACAGATAACCACCAGTTCGTCATCGTCCTGGAAGATGGGATCGATAAGCTCGTTAACGGCATCCATCACCAGCGCGTCAAGGTTGGCATAGGTGCCATTTTTGCCGACCTTGACCGTTTTAGCCGTGGTTGCGCCGTCTTTGGTTTCGCTGCCCATGACGTTATCAGGCGCATCTTCGCGCAGCTTCTGAAGCCAGCCTTTGTTAACGTCCTGCAGCATCGGATTTTTGACGCGATCGGATGTCTTTTCGCGCTTGATGCCGTTAAAGCCGATTATGATGCGGTCCAGCGCCTGACGCTTCACGATGGCGTTACGGATACGAACCTGGAAATCCTGGAATTTCGCCCACAGGTCCAGCTTCGCGTAGGTAATGGCCGTATCAAAGTTGGTCTGCGCGCAAGTGTATTCGGTTTCGGTCATCGCACTCGGATCGGTTGGCTCGCGATCTTTGGCGCTGGTATCGGTTGTGCCTGCGATAGAGCTACCGACGCCCAGGCCGAGCAGCTGGCCGGACTGCTCCTGCACACCGATAACGTTAATCAGCGTCAGGAATGCGGCTGACTGCTGAATGGTGTCTTCCAGCTTCTGCGCCACGGACGGTTCTACGGCAAACTTGGTGGACAGCTCGGCAACCGGCACGCTGTAGATGTTCGCCAGTTGGGTTAAATAGGCGTTGTAAGCAAAACGGGTAGTCTTTTTCATGGGATTTGCTGCTCCTTTAGCAGTTGGTCAGGGTGGCAGCGGGTGAAGTACCGCCCGGTGCGCGCTGGCGAAAGTCTTTGCGGCCATCTTCCTGGCTCAGCTGCGCTTTCAGTTCGTTGAATTCGGTCTGCTGTTCGGCAAACGCGGACTGTGTTTCCTGCAACTGCGATTCCAGAGCACCGATGCGCTCTGCCTGCTCGCTGAAGGCCTTGTCATTGGCTGCACTGTAGCTCTGCTGTTCGCTGGCAATCAGCTCGACGGCCTGATGAACATCACTGAAACGCGCGTCGTCGGTCTGCTGCTGCTTGCTGAACATTTGTTGAATGCGCTTAAACAGAGCGGGCTTGGCCTCCGGCACGTCTTCCAGTTCGATCACGGTCTCAGCGGCAGCGGTAAAGAGGTTGTCCGGGTGCTGCTTGCGATTTGCCAGGGGGTTTTTGGCAGCGCTGGCGCTGAACTGCAGCATCTCGGTGCCGAGGCTTGCCGGATCGTCAGTTGCGGCAAGGCCTACCAGATACGCCTTGCCGGTGTCGGCAAACTTGGTATTCACCTCCATTGAGGTAAAAAGTTTCTGACCTTTTTTAATCAGCTCGACAAGTGAACCCGTCGGCAGGATGTCGGCATACAGGGCCATTTTTCCGGCCAGCGGGCCGTCTTTGATTTCTTCCGCGACCAGCGCACTTACGGTGCCGTAGCGGTTAAAGGTGCTGTCTGGTGCGTATGACTTTAAGTGCTCCAGATTAATCGTGGCGGTGTAAACCGACGGGTTGTAGGCGTCGGCCATCTGTACCAGCCATTCGCGGGAAATTTCGCGCCCGTCGGTAGTGGCACCTTCCACCCCGATTCGGAAACGCTTTGCAGCTACTGTCATGTGCCAGGCTCCGGTTTGAAAAACTCTGTGAGTCCCTATGTTTGCGGCGAGAGGGGTACTGAAACAACGCGGCGGCGTTGTACCGTAATTCACACAATCACGGGCGGCGGAAAAGGAAACGGGCGGGCCGTATTTTGGGGCCATGACAACGACAATCGCCCCCGCAGACCTCGATCCCCGCAGACAGGCTTTGCTTCTGTTCTTTCAGGGATACCGCATCGCCCGCATTGCTGAAATGCTGGGAGAGAAACCCGCAACCGTTCACAGCTGGAAAAAACGCGACAGGTGGGGCGACTATGGCCCGCTTGACCAGATGCAGCTCACCACTGCCGCGCGCTACACACAGCTGGTCATGAAAGAGGACAAAGAAGGGAAGGATTACAAAGAAATTGACCTGTTAAGCCGTCAGGCTGTGCAGCAGGCGCGCATTGGCAAATTCAACAACGGCGGCAATGAGGCCGATCTCAATCCTAAAGTGGCGAACCGCAACAAAGGGCCGCGCACGCCACCGGAAAAGAACGTTTTCAGCGACGAGCAGATCGAAAAGTTACAGGAAATTTTTCACGCTTCGATGTTCGGCTACCAGCGCAACTGGTGGGAAGCCGGAAACAAGCACCGCATCAGGAACGTTCTCAAGTCGCGCCAGATTGGTGCGACATTCTATTTTGCCCGCGAGGCGCTGATCGATGCACTGACCACCGGACGCAACCAGATATTTTTATCTGCCAGTAAGGCGCAGGCGCACGTTTTTAAACAGTACATCATTGAGTTTGCACGCGAGGCTGACGTAGACCTGAAAGGCGACCCGATGACGCTGGCTAACGGCGCATGTCTGTATTTCCTCGGCACCAACGCCCGCACCGCGCAGAGTTATCACGGCAACCTTTACCTGGATGAATATTTCTGGATACCGAGATTTCAGGAACTGCGCAAAGTGGCGTCGGGCATGGCGCTGCATAAAAAATGGCGTCAGACCTACTTTTCCACGCCGTCCAGCCTTACGCACAGCGCCTATCCGTTCTGGTCAGGTGCCCTGTTTAACCGGGGGCGCGCCAAATCCGAGCGCGTTGACATCGATCTGACGCACGGCAACCTTTCGCGGGGCCGGTACTGCGACGACGGCCAGTATCGCCAGATTGTCACGATTGAGGATGCCGTAAGCGGTGGCTGTAACCTCTTTGACCTCGACCAGCTGCGCCTTGAATACAGTCCGCCGGAATACCAGAACCTGCTGATGTGTGAGTTTGTGGACGATCTGGCGTCGGTGTTCCCGCTGACCATGCTGCAGTCATGCATGGTAGACAGCTGGGAGGTGTGGAAGGACTTCGAAGCCTTTGCCCTGCGCCCCTTTGCCTATAACGAAGTATGGATCGGTTATGACCCGGCCAAAGGCACGCAAAACGGCGACAGTGCGGGGTGTGTGGTTATCGCGCCGCCTGCCGTGTCGGGCGGTAAGTTCCGCATCCTTGAGCGGCACCAGTGGCGCGGAATGGACTTCCGCGCGCAGGCCGACGCCATTAAGGCGCTGACAAAACAGTACAACGTGACCTACATCGGCATTGACTCGACCGGCGTTGGCCTCGGCGTCTATGAAAACGTGAAGGCGTTTTTCCCGCAGGTCAAAGAGTTTGTTTATAACCCCAATGTCAAAAACGCCCTGGTGCTCAAGGCTTACGACATCATCAGCCATCAGCGCCTGGAGTTTGACGCCGGACACCTCGACATCGCGCAGTCATTTATGGCAATCCGCCGCGCCACTACGGCCAGCGGCAATCGCCCAACCTACGAAGCCAGCCGCAGCGAAGAAGCCAGCCACGCAGATTTAGCCTGGGCGGTCATGCACGCCCTGGCTAACGAACCGTTGCAGGGCGAGGCGGCAGGTAAACGCAACATTATGGAGATGTTTTAATGAGCAACCGCAGAAACCGCACACGCACGCAGCCCGTGCCGCGACAGGACAACATGACGGGCGCACCGGCGGCAGAGGCGTTTACCTTTGGCGACCCGATCCCGGTGCTGGATCGCCGCGAAATACTGGACTACGTGGAATGCGTCATCAATGACCGCTGGTATGAGCCGCCCGTCAGTTTTGAAGGGCTGGCGCGCACGTTCCGCGCGGCTGTTCACCACAGCTCGGCGCTCAGCGTGAAATGTAACATTCTGGCGAGTACCTTTGTCCCGCACCCGCTGTTAAGTCAGCAGGCTTTCACCCGGTTTGCTCAGGATTATCTGGTATTTGGTAATGCCTACCTGGAGCGACGCACGTCACGCCTCGGCAATACCTTAAGCCTTGAGCCGTCACTGGCAAAATACACGCGACGCGGCACGGATTTGGACGCTTACTGGTTTGTGCAGTACGGACTCAACACGCAGCCCTATGAATTTACGGCAGGTAGCGTATTTCACCTGATGGAGCCGGACTTCAATCAGGAAGTTTACGGCCTGCCCGGTTACCTGTCGGCCATCCCGTCCGTGCTGCTGAACGAGTCGGCCACACTGTTTCGCCGTAAGTATTACCTGAACGGCAGTCACGCCGGTTTCATCATGTACGTGACAGATCCGGCGCAGAATCAGGAAGACGTAGACGCCATGCGTAAGGCAATGAAAAGCGCTAAAGGCCCTGGCAACTTCCGCAATCTGTTTATGTATTCACCGACCGGCAAAAAAGACGGCATTCAGATCATCCCGCTGTCAGAGGTGGCGGCGAAAGATGAGTTTCTGAATATCAAAAACGTGTCGCGGGATGACATGCTGGCCGTGCATCGTGTGCCGCCGCAACTCATGGGAATCATCCCTAACAATACGGGCGGATTTGGTGACGTTGAGAAGGCAAGCCGGGTTTTTGTGCGCAACGAGCTTATGCCGTTGCAGAGACGATTCGAGGAAATAAATGAATGGCTGAAAGAAGATGTAATTAACTTCGTAAAATATACCTTAGACGAAAATTAAAAATGGTACGGGAATGTTATTATTAACACTCCCGGATCATTTAATTGCTTTTTGCTATCTCCTCAGCATTACTAAGTCTCAAAGGTGAGATTCGTTCAAACCCCCACCTTGGGACCTTTTCCGATTTTTCCACCTCTGTGATAAAACTGTGGAAAGCAGCCCCTGACACCCCTCCCAACAAAATCTGAATCCTTTTAAAGTAACTTGGTTCAGAGGCTTTAGCGAAAATTTCGAATGCGCGATGCCCATTGAGATAAATAAGAGTCAAAGGATACCAAAAAACATAACTTTCATCCGTAACTGCCAAACCCTTAATATAACAAAGAAAATCTGCCTGATGAATTTCATTGAATGTTACAGGAACACCATGGCATCTCTCCTTTATTAGATCAGCATGTAAAGATCTTCTACCTAACTTGCGCGCGCGATTTCTCCAATCCAGTATCGCTACATCTTGATTAATAACTGTGAATGATGTTAATGGATTATCCCCAAACCTAGCTTTTAATGGGATATAATATTTTTCGAATAAAACCGCGCACTCATCAAATCTTTCATACTTAAGATAATTAGCAATTGTATAAAGGTAAAGCTCACTGATTATGAATTTGTAATTATCGTAATCCGTTTCTCTATACGACGATACCGACTCAGGGGTATAGTAATAGGTAAGAGACTCTTGAAAAAAAGCGTGCAGACGCTTAGAAAAATCCCCCCCCAAGTTGTAACGACAAACCAAACTAACAAGATTTATAAATTCATTTCTCTCAGGAATAAACTCTTCTATGTTCTTAAGAAAAGCCTCATCTTCAGGAATCGCATCATCTTTTTCAAGTCGTATTCTTTCAAAATTAGTAACCAGAGTAGAAAGATACTCATCGAAACAACCTAAAATAGTCGTCTTCCCACCTCTAATAGCATCAACAGCTCTGGCATAATAACTCGAAGTTCCCAACGATGTTTTAGGAGCGGAATCTAAAAAAGATGGTTTCTTTCCAATTTCTGGTTTTTCATAAACTGGTTTGTCGTAAACCCAACGTAATACTTTCTCAAAGCCATCCGTGTAGTTATTCAAATCAGTCATATCAATAAAAATCCTACCTTTATAAAAGGTAGGTACGTAATGATGCCCTTGAGAATCTTTTTCAGTGGTTACAACAACGAATTTCGTTTGAGTAGCAGATGCATAAACCTCAGGAGATATGATCTGTGCTTCTGTTCCAACCCCACCGGCTCTATTGTTAGCTTTATCTGCATATCCTTTATCAGAAATGATTAACACTTTCCCAATATCTTTATCATTAATCATACTTTCCATGAAAGAAATGGAATCCTGACCATCACGAAGATTCCATTTATCGATAATAATATCAACTCCAGAGCTAACGAGATCTTCAGCTAAACCTATTACAAAATTTTCATGTTCAGGGTTAGTCCAGCAGTAAGAAACAAACACCTTCGGGTTAGTGATTTCCATACGCACTTCCTTTAGTCATTGTAAATGATATATCATTGGTTTTTCATATTATGCAATTGAAGAGTAAGAAGCATATTCATCCTATATTTGATGGCACACACTCACAGTTCCAAAAATTCTACGCTTTTCTTGTAATGGTTTCATACACTCGCACAACATACGAACAAAGCGATTAGGTTTTAAGGTTTGATTTTAACTCCCTCACACATTAAGAACAGTTCTAAGATAGAATAAAAATACAAAGCGCCTACAAACGCTATCATTTATCAGTCCATTGACCTGCACGTGCTGAATCAATCAGCACCTGAATGGTCAGCGGCTTTTCTGGCTTGCTATAGTCTGGTGGGAAATAACGTCCAAAATTTATTTCTTTCGAGTTGATAGAAAATCGTTCCGCGAAACTCTCAAGCAGCTCGGCGGCGTCTTCCGGTGCCATCCTGAAATCTTTATTCAGATCCGTTTCGTGTGTCAACGGAAAACGCTTGCGAAGCCAAAACCAATGACCGTTATATTCTTCAACGAGTTCGAATACGGCTTTTTCTGTATCATCCATCACCATATTTTATCCTCCACACGAGCTATGGCATTATAACGATTTACCGACTTCCAGCCTATTATTGCCACATCTGATGCCACTATAGCCCAGCCAATAACTGGTACTGTCCTGCCAACAAAAGTGCCAAGTTTTTTTGTCATGATAATTTTCATTTTAAACGGATTTCCAACTATGGTAGGCAGTGGGAAAGGCAATTTGTATTTTTGCAAGAGCCTGCGCGACTGAACAGAAGCCCATGAAGTGCCGGGAGTAGCGTTTGCAAGCTTGCCGGATACTGTGACGTTATTACGCCCGGCATAAATCGCAGCTGCTGCCATAACGTTACCTGTTGCTGCTTTAGCTCCCGTGAAATGCTCGGCAGTCACATCAACCATAATCCAGAAAAAAAGCTCACCCGCATTGAGATTTGAAAGGCCGCCGTAAAAATAGGTTCCGTTAAGCTGTTCGGTCGTATCCATCACCACACCTCGCAATAAAAAAAGCGCGATGAAACTTTAACCGCAACGAGTTTGAATTTCCAGTACCCTGCCCTTGCGACTGTAATGCCTCCTGCGTAACCTTTCCCCTAACCCATTGCAAAAGCGTCATTCGAGATCCCAACACGCGGCAGTGGGTTGGAAATCGGGCCACATGGTAATGGCCTAAACGTCGTGGCGCGCGCTCGTAGCCCCGCCACGCCTGCGCGCTTTATGATGTGGTTTTCATGCAGTTGCATGGCATACGTAAAAGCCCGTCAGAACTGGCGGGCCGAGGTAGATTTGAACAATTTGGAATCATGCGATTTCATGCGGCATAGTCATGCAAAGCGACACCCCTATTCAGGGTCCTGCTTTTGTGCTGTGGTTGGTGCTTTACCTTCTAGCGTATTTACAATGGAGAGCGGGTATATTCCCATTTCTATTCCGCAGATTACGTCATAGCGGGCCTGCGCTTTCTCACGCATTTGTGGGGATACAGGAGGACTAGGCGCTTTTAAAACCTTTTCGGCTTTCTTTTTAAGGGCTTTTAATCGTCTCTTCAATCTAATTTCTTGCGGATCAATAGCATATATTGTCCAAGCGAATGTAAAAGCTTCACTCAGTAATATAGATACCATTGGTATAGAAGCAATATAAAGGTCTTTCCATGTTGGATCAGTAATGAAGCTAGCAAGCTTTATGAGAAAAAGACCTACACCGCCGCCACCCGTAACACCGACTGCTTTACCACTTGTTTTCTTTTGTTCAGGCATGAGAGGCAGACTCCTTCCTCTCGCGCTTATTTTTCTCTGCAATGTCATCGATGATTTTTATCAACTCATCATCATTATTTATATGAATCTTTGTTTTATAGACATTTTTGTTTGCATCAGTATAAGTGATAGAAACTTTTGTTTCGACAATAGCTCGGTCGAGCAGGCTACGTATAGCCACTCTAGCACCTATAAATATAGCTGGAGCTGCAATAAGCAGCCCCAACCAACCTAACACACTAATATCTATAGACATTTTCAATCCGCATCAAGTTTGATTTTTCTATCTTTGGCGGTAAAGTGTCGACCCACTTTAATGATTGACAGCTTCTCATCTACCACACCACCGGTATCCTTCACAATTTTCTTCATTTTTACAGCAAACAATTCGCCGAAAATTTTCGGTGCATCTGGCCCGGTAACAAGCTTGATGAATTTATCATCTTCCATTCTGACATTGCGCTTCTCACCACCAAACTCAACACGCCATCCACTTTTTTTGTCGGTATGCGCCGAAATGAATGTAACGCTTGATTCAAATTCGTCAACTTCTTCTTTAGTCTCAAAAAGAACTTTCGGAGACTTGAACTCTTCAGCCTCATCCTTATGGATATTAAGGATTTCCTTCTTGTCGGAGCGCGCTTTTTTTACCACAAAATTGTCGATACCATCTTGTAACAAAGGTTGTCGCACAAAAGCATCAACAGCTTTACGAATCTCTGGGGCGTTTACAATTTTTTCAACATCTTCTGAGCAAACGATTTCTTCACCATCGACTTTTAACCTAACTTTGTCACCACCGTTAGCTTTCTCGATTATGTCGATTTTACGTCCGTTTAGTTTCTTAAGAACTTCTAAAACTGTAGCACCGCCAACAGCAAGAGGAATGGCTGATAAGCCCAAAATTTGTACAACATCTTTAGCGTTAGCAAGATGTTGTATCACCTCAATGTCAAATCCGAAAGAACCGGCTATCAATTCAGCGTCAACGTTTACTTCAATGTCGCGCCCTCCGTTTACAATCTCATTTGCAGAGTAGATAGCCTCGCCTAGCCCCTGCAAACTTTTCGCAAACGAAAGAATATCCATTTTATGATCGTCAAGAGCTTTGCCTTGATAAACAATACTTACTGATTGAGCCTTATCCGCCATTGAGTTCAGATCCCTTGCCAATAAAATGCGCGCGATTCTACGCCCATCACTATCTATAAGCTATCTATTAATCATTAATCCCTCTTACTGTCCACTATCAAATTAGCGAAACAAGACTCGTTGCAAATGAAGCCTATCAACTTAACTATCAGCCTCCTTATCAGAAGGCCTTACAGTTCAATACCGTCAGCACTGCTCGCGCAGATTCTATTAACCATTGTTGAGTAATGAGGCTGCAAATTTTCATGATTTGTGACCCAAGTGTCTCAATGGTCTCAATGGTCTCAATGGTCTCAATGGTCTCAATGGTCTCCAGGCTAACATCTTACTGCTTGTCGACCATGACTTCGCTGAGCATCCAGATCTTCTTTACTCAGATACTTCCATAGAGCGCGCGTAGTCATGGCTTCTGACCTTTCTCATTAGCTCGTCGGTAAGTTCAGAAACCCACTGGAGCGCCAAATCCCTTTCATCTTCACTACATTCGCTCGATGCAACCAATTTAAGAAACAAATCAATACGTTGTAATTTCAAATACTCAAAAAAATAATCCTGCATACTATTTCCCTCCAACAAACAACTGTACATAAACACAGTATATTAGAGGGTTCTTAAAGTGAAATGTTTTTTTACTCTTATCCTTACTTTTTGTGCGCTTCGCTTTCAGCTTTACACAAGTTGGCCGCCTTAGCCCTTTCAGCAAGGCTATTGAAACGGCTGAGTATTTCGTCTTTACGTGAATTTTCATCTTTATTCCTGAATGGCCGCACTAAGTCGCCGTAGCAGGTGCTGCGGAACATTTTCCCTACGATTTCTGTCTGTGTGCCGCCTATCAGGCGCACGGCCAGACCGCGGCTGATGATTTCGCCGCTCAAATCTCTGACCTGACCGATCACGTTGTCGCAAGCTGTCTCGATTTTGTCCGACCGCCTCAGCACTAAGTGTTTTTTATTTGGTTTTTCACCCCTCAGTCGGGCCAGCAGCCGTCGCCGTTCTTTACGGCTCATCCCTTTAAGGTCGATTTCTTCCACACTTTCCGGTGGGTTTGAATCCTCAGATCTCAAACGCCCCGTACAGTTATTGACAGAACTCCGAGAGGGCGCGGGCGCGCCCTGCAGGTCAAAATCAAAATCAACGGCACGTTTCGGAACGATCTTCCACTGTGCCAGACGGGTTAAAATCGGGGTATCTGCGCCAACCTCAGTTGCGTAGACGCCCTTGATACGTACCGTTTCCTCGCCGTATTCGTTCAGCTCATCACCGGACTGATACCATGTACGCACGGCCAGCTCATCACGACGCACAAAGGGGCCGCCCTGTGCATTAACGTATGCCGCCCAGTCGCCCACGTCTGCCGCGTCATGCGCAGCGGCAAACTCCACACTCAGGCCGTGGGCGGTTTCGGTGTCATCCATGCGGCGCAGCTCGCGGTAAACCGTAACCGGCGCACCACCGACAAACTGAAACTGTCGGATATGCCAGCGTGCCGCCCAGGCAGAAACGGCGGGCGCGGTTTCCTTAAGCTCTTTACCGCTTTCGTCGTCCAGCTCGCCATCCAGCGCGTAGCCGTCGATATTCTTAGAGATATATTTAGCCACGTAACCCGTAGCGCTGCCTTTTTCCGGATCGATGGCCTCAGCATGAAAGCGCGCTTTACGGGCTTTATCCGTGGTCAGCTCGTTGCTGTCCTGCTGAAAGGCATAGTCACGGATTGTCTGGCGCACCTGATCCGCATCTTCGGGACGCATAAACATCAGCATATGCCAGTGTGGCGTTGCGTCGTGGTGAGGTTCGGCAACGCGAATGCCAAAGATTCGAATATCATCACGGTGCAGCTTTGCCCGGATACGCTGCCAGACGCTGCAGAGGTAACGCTGCGTGTCTGCCGGGCTGGCACCATTCCATTTACGGTTACGATGGCCGGTTTTGATTGTGGCGTGATAGCGTGAAGGCGCGGTCAGCGTGTAAAACTCCCCGACATAGCCCAGCTCATTACAGATATTTTCA
>Ga0157366_1000997_pt1 | contig 11885 bp, 9 predicted proteins | sample AttbisABBM1_FD_113149 | JGI IMG/M metagenome (GOLD analysis project Ga0157366, IMG submission 113149) | Fungus gardens microbial communities from leaf cutter ant in Botucatu, State of São Paulo, Brazil - Atta bisphaerica ABBM1 | ecosystem: Host-associated > Fungi > Mycelium > Unclassified ...
GACTTCCACCCCAGTGTGAACTGTGCTTAACACTTATGGGGATCACAAGAGAACTTAACAAGAAGTTTCTAATACATTTCTACACTATTTATACAAAAAGTTATAGTCTATGTTAGCAATGTTGAAATCATGAATATTAGACTTGGTTTATTTTTTACTTTCATTTTTTCATTTTTTCTATTTATTTCTTATTTTTAGACTTAGGATTAGAGTTAGTATAATATCACAGGTTACTACTATAATTGTCACATGATTATATGACACAAAGAAAGTCATAGAAGATTCTGAAACAAATGATATCATATAACATGGCAACAACATATTGGCTTTATAGAAAGCATATATACTTTAGAGTAAGATAGTTATAGTATATGCTTAATGTTTTATAGCACTTGTCAAATCCAAAATGATTCTTTAAGAATAAAGGTTTAGTTACTTGGTCAAGATAAGCTTCTTTATATAAAACTAGATTGTTTCTCAGCTTTATATACTACTTATCTACATTATATTCTTTTATAATCTCCTTAAGAAGGGCCAAGCTCATCTTTAGTTTAAAAGTAGCTACTATTGACTTAGCACTCAAAAACTTTAGAGCAAGTCAAAGAAAAGAATTTTATATTATGATTAACATAAAAGAACTCAATAGAGAACTCTGTATAGGATTGTCTACCTTATATATCTTGAACTACTGGTATGTGCACTACTACTTTAGCCTACCCTAAATAACCATGTATCTGTTTCAAGGCCAACATGTATGCAATATATGGTATAACATTATTCCTTCTAGAATCTTCTACTGTTTTCCATCATGGAATGTGATCATGTGACCATGATCTGTGACATTCCACTAATTCTGAACCCTAATTCTAAAAATAGAGTAGACTGAAAAGAAAATAAAAATAAAATAGAGTTCAATCTTTGTATTTTTAACATCATTATCTCTTTAAGGATTTTCTTCTGGAGAAACTGATTTCTATTTTTGCCAATTTCTGTCTAACTTCTTTAAATTCTTGTCCTCAAACTTCCCATCATCCCATCCATATAGCATTTTTGTCATATATTTCCCTTGTAGTTCTCCTTTTCTAAAGTCTCTTTCTTCTGCTATATCTAATTTTTCCTGTTTTTATACTTCTGTGTTTACTCTCTCCTCAAATTCTGCTACTACCTCCTTGGTATTTTCTAAATCTTCCTCTTTTTCTCAACTGTCATGTTTTGTCATAAACCCCTTCCATCATACTAGATACTTCATTACTTCTCTTACTTTTCTTTTATTTAATATTTTTTCAACTTCCCACTCCTCAACTCCTTCCACTTCTACTGGTTTCATATTTTCCACTTTCTGTCTCCCTACTTGCTCTTTGTAATATACTACTTGACTAATATTCACAATTAGGTGGATTCTCATCAAAGTTGGCAGTTGTAATTTGACTGTATTGGTAGATATTACATTCTTGATGGTATATGGACCAATGTATTGATCCACTAATTTCTTTTCTAGCTGCTCCTTGAACACTAGATCTTTCATACTCAACATTACTTTATCTCCTATCTTCCATACTTCTATTTTTCTTCTTCTTCTATCTACTTGTTGCTTCATTTCTTCCTGTATTCTCTTCAATGCCACTTCTACTTCTTCCTGTACCTTCTTTATTCTCTCTGTGAACTCTGTTGCTTTCTCCATCTTTTCTTTTCTTTTGATATCTACTCCCATTCTTAACTCCTTTCTATAGTTTGCCATAAACAGTGATATTTTGGTCACTGAGTGTACTTTGTTGTTTATTGCAAATTCAGCTGATGCAAATCATTCTGGCCAATTTTTTTGTCTATGGTCTACAAAGAATATCAGATACTATTCTAGTTCCTAATTCATTCTCTTCATCTAGCCATTTGTTTGGGAATGAAATGCTGTTGACAGCTTTGTCTTAATTCCTAACATTTGATTCAACTTCTTTTTTAGGTCCACTGCAAACTGTGATCCTCTGTCTAACACCACACTTTCTGGAAACCCATGTAGTTTCTACACATTATTTCTAAATAACTGCACCAATCCTTTTGCCAATGTCTCTTCTGTTATCACCATAAAATGTATCATTTTGGACAACTTATCACAGACCACTAAGATTGCATCTTTCCCAGCTACTAATAGTAGCTTTATAATGAAGTCCACTATCAGATATATTCATGGTTTTTCTAAAACTTCACTCAACTTCAACTTCTCTACTAACTCTTCTGTTCTATTCTTTATTCTTTGACATATATCATGACCCTCCATATATTTTTCTATATCTCTCATTATTCCTGGCCACCAATAATTTCTTGTTACCAATTTTGTAGTTTTCCACTTTCCTCCATACTCTATCACTAGTGTATCATAGTGTAGCCAAATTATCTCTACTCTCAATGTTTTATCCCTGAACACATATATCTTTCCTTTCTTTAACACCAAATCTCCTTCTACTTGCTATTCTTTCCCTCTCAATACCTTTACTCCTGCCTTCTTCATCTCTTCTACTACTCTAACTACTTTTTCATTCTTACTCCTAGCTATTTTTATTTTTTTTAATATATTTACCTCTGGCCCTTCTTACTACTTCTAATAACCTACAAAGCCAATGGTTCTTGATAAATATCTGATTATCATTGTCCTTGTCTATTCTTACTTTCCAGTCTGATCTTCTACTTAATCTATCTGCATTCTCCATTTTTGTTTCTGGAACATATTTCAATGTAAAATCAAATCTTAACAAATATAACATTCATCTAGTTTGTTTTCTGTTCAATTTCTGTACCTTCATGAAGTATTTCAAATTTTTATGATCTGTCCAGACCTTGAATTTAAACTTAGTGCCCTCTAATAAATACCTCTAATTTTCCAACCCTCTTATAACTGCTAACATCTCCTTATCATGAATTTTATAGTTTCTTTCTGTCTCATTTAGAGATTTTGAGAGGAAATCTACTGGGCTCCACTTTCTGTCTTTACACTCAATAGATAGAACCCCTCCCATAGTATAATCTGATGCATTAACTTCCATCCTCATTTTTTTGTCTAGGTCTGGTACTGCTAACACTGGTTCTTTTGTAAACCTTTCCTTCAACTCTCTAAACACTTCTTTCTGTCTATTTTTCCATTCCTATTTCTGATCCTTTTTCACCATATTGTGTAGAGGTCTGGCTATCAATGGCAAAGTCCTTAATAAATCAGCAATAATAATTTGCCAATCCTAGAAACTTTTGTATGTTTTTAACTCTTTTTGGGGTTGGCTAATTCAAAACACCTTTCATCTTCTCATCTTCCATCTTAATCCCCTTCAGCCTTATCACTACTCCCAAAAATCCTACTTCCTTTATCTTCCACTTGCATTTTTCTAGTTTTACATATAAATCATTCTCTGCTAATCTCCTGACTACTTCTTCTACTATTTCATTATGTTCTTTCTGTCTCCATTCTTACTCTTACTATTACATCATCTATAAAACTTGCCACTTTCCCAGTGTTAATGAAATCTTGCAGAATTTCATTCATTACAGTCTGAAACATTGTTGGTGAGCTTGTAAGTCTGAAGAACATCACTGTTGGCTCAAATGACCTCTCTGGTATAGTGAATACCACTTTCCACTGATGTTTCTCCTTCATCCATACATTATTATACCCCCACCTCAAATCTATTTTTGTAAATACCTTTTTTGTACCAATATTTTCTACTATATCCAAAATAAGAGGCAAAGGGTAATTGCTTTTTACTGCCCATTCATTTAAGTACTTATAGTCCTGTACCATATGCTTCTTCATATCCTTCTTTCCTACAAAGAATACTGGTGCTGTTTGAGGTGACTTCAAGGGTCTGATATACTCTTTCCTTAGCTGTTTAGAAATGAACTTGCTTATCTTCTCTCTCTTCCCTTGACAATGGATATACTTTTCCCTTCCTTGGCACAAACCCTTCCTTTGTATCAATAGCATAATCCCATAACTTTCTTGTGAGCATTCTCTCACTAGTTTTCTTACCCAAGATGTAAATCTACTTATGGAATCTTTCTAGTACCAGCTATTTTGTTTTTTCCTTATATTTTGCTGCCTCTTCATCATCATCCTATATTTCCTATTCCTTTGCTACTTTTTTTACTTCTATCATTCATTCTTTCTTTTTCTGTTCTTTTTCTTCTCACTTCTTTTTCTCTTCCTCTCTTTTTTCTTCTGCTTTTTGTTTTTCCTACACTGATTTTCCCTACTTTGGTCTCTACTGTTTTCCACATTCTTCTGAGTACCTTGTTATTTTTACCTCTTCTATTTTCCAGTCAATCTCAGAATTGTAACAAGCAAGCCACAGCATTTTCAAAATTATATTCCACTTCTGTCCCCTAATGACATCAATCTAAAAATAGAATAGACTGAAAAGAAAAGAAAATAAAAATAAAATAAAGTCCAATCTTTGTGTTTCTAACAGTTAGGCTGTTTGTAGTCTCTAGAAAAGGTTGGATATCAGCCTAGTGGATTTGACAGTATGATAAGTTTTTTTGAATCTTAAAGTATTTGAGAGGACAATTTTTGCAATGATCTACTTAACAGGAGTAGCACAGGATTAGTTCAAGATTAGGCTAAACCTGAAAGAACAGGAACAGAAGATTTATCAGACTGGCTTGAAAACTAGTCACAATTCTTAGAAGAGTTATAGTACTATTTTAGCTTGTTTAATTCTACAGGAGACACTTTGCTGTATATCTCCTTGGCAAATCTCCTCATCTGAAATCTTGCTCTTCTGCTACTTTGACTCTTTGTTGCCTTCTGATTTCTGTACCAATTCTCCCTTTGAAATTTCCCACTACTTTCTTTGCATTTTCTAGGTCTTCTTCTCTTTTCTATATGTTGTTTTCTGATGTAAACTTCTTCCATTATACTAAGTACTTTGTTACCTCTTTTTTTTTGTTTGTTTAGTATTTTTTCAACTTTCCACTCTTCTTCTCCATCAACTTCTATCAGTTTTGGTTTCTTCACCCTTTGTTCTCTTACTGGTTTTTAGTATCTTATTACTTAACTCATATTTGTGACTGAATGAATTCTCATTGTGGTAGACAGTTTTAGTTTAAATGTATTGGTAGATACTACCTCCTCAATAGTATATGGTCCTACATAGCAGTCCACTAATTTCTTTGTCAGTCATTCTTTGAATATTAAGTCTTTTGTATCCAGCATTATCCTATCTCTCTTCTTCCATGGTTCCACTTTTCTTCTTTTCCTATCTGTCTGCTTCTTCATCTCTCCTTGTGCTTGTTTTAGTACTGCTCTAGCTTTCTTATATATTTACTTCATCCTTACTGCAAATTTTGTTGCTCTTTTTATCTTTCTCTTTCTTCTGATTTCTGCTCCCATTCTTAATTTCTATCCATAGTTTTCCATGAAGGGAGATACTTTAGTTGCCAAATAAACCTTGCTATTTACTATGAATCCTACAGATACCAGCTACTCAGGCCAGTTCTTTTGTTTATGATTTACAAAGAACTATAAATACTATTCTAACTCCTGGTTTATGCACTTTGTCTGCATATCTGTCTGTGGATAGAATACCATTGACAATCTAATCTGGATTCCTAGCATATTGTTTAGTTCTTTTGTCATTTCTGCTGTAAACTATGATCTTCTGTTAGATATTATGCTTTCTAGTAACCCATGTAGCTTTATATATTGTTCTTAAACAATTCTGTCAACCTTTTGCTGATATTCCTTCTATTATGACTATAAAATATGCTATCTTGGACAACTGGTTACATACTACCAGAATTATGCCTTTTTCTACTACTAATGGTAGTTTTGTGATAAAGTTCACTGTTAGATACATTCATGGTTTTTCTGGGATTTCATTTGCCATTAACTTCCCTACTAGTGTTTCTATTCTATTCTTTATCCTTTGACACAGATTGCAGCCATCTCTACATCTCTGGTTACTTCTAACCACCAGTAATTTCTTGTCACCAGTTCTGTTGTCTTCCATTGTCCACTATATTTAGCTACTAGTACATCATAGTATAGCTAAATAATCTCTGTTCTCAACTCTTTATCTCTGGGTACATATATCTGTTCTTCTTTTAGTACTAGATTGTCTTCCATCTGCTACTCCTTGTTTCTTAATACTTTTATTCCTATCTGCTCTATTTCTACTACTCTGACTACTTTGTCATCTTTTTCTCTAGCTTTTTTAATTTTTTCTACTATATCTACTTCTGGTCCTTTTACTACTACTTCTACTAGCCCTCAAATCTATTCTTCTTTTTTTATTTTAATTATCATTTTCTATTCTTATTTTCTAGTCTTACCTTATACTTAATCCATTTGTCTTTTCCATTTTTGCCTCTAGTACATGTTTTAAGGTGAAGTTGAATCTTAACGAATATAATGTCTAGCAGGCTTGTCTTCTGTTCAACTTCTGCACTTTTATAAAATACTTCAAGTTCTTATAGTTGGTTCAGATCTCAAACTTGTGTTTTGCACCCTCTAACAAGTGCCTTCAGTTCTCTAATTCTCTAATTATGGCCAGTATCTCCTTGTCATGGATTTCATAATTTCTTTTTGTCTCATTTAAAGATTTTGAGAGATATTTGCTACTAGTCTCTATTGTCCATCATCATACTCTATTGATAAGGCTCCTCTTGCTACATAGTCCAACACATCCACTTTTATTCTTATTTTCTTGTTCAAGTCAAATACTACTAGTACTAGTTTTTTAGTGAATTTATTCTTTAACTCTTTGACTTTCTCTTGCTTCTCTGTCCACTTCCATTTCTCATCTTTTCTTATGAGGTTATATAAAGGTCTGGCTATGAATACAAAGTTTTTAATGAATCATTAATAATAGTTGGCCAATCTTAGGAACTTCTGTATATTCTTGACTTCTTGAAAAGTTTGCTAGTCCAACACCTCTTTTATTTTTTCTCTTCCATTTTGATGCCTTCAGACCCTATTACTATCCCTAAGAATCCTATCTCTTTTACAATCCACTTGTACTTTCTGCCAACTTTTTAATCACTTTCTCTACCACTTCATTATGTTCTTCCTCCTCTTTTGTTCCCATAATAACATTGTTAATAAATTTTATTACTTCCTTTATATTAATTTAGTCCTATAGAATTTCATTTATTATTATCTGGAACATTTTTAGAGAGTTAGTGAGCTCAAAAAAATACTACTAGTTCAAAGGTCTCTTTAGAAATTATAAATGTTGTCTTTAACTTGTCTCCCTTTCTTATTTATACATTATAATCCTACCATAAATCTAACTTAGTAAATAATTTTTTTATACCAATATTTTCTACAATGTCTGAAATATGAGGTAGAGAATAATCATTTTTTATAGTCCATTTGTTTATATACATATAGTTCTATACCATACACTTCTTACTGTTCTTCTTTTTTACAAACAATACTGATGCTATTTGAGGGAATTTTGAGGGTCTGATATATTACTTTCTTAATTGTTTACTGATAAACTCATGCACCTCTTCTCTTTTATTTCTAAACAAAAGGTACATCTTTTCCTTTTTTGATATGAACCCCTTCATTACTTTTATCATATGATTTCACATTTTTCTTGTCATTATTCTTTCACTTGCTTTCTTTTCAAAGACCTAGATCCACTTATAAAACCTCAGAGAAACCAGTCTCTTAGCTTCTTCCTCTGACTTTGCTACTTCTTTTTCTTCATTCCAAATCTCCTATTCTTCTAGCATCCTCTTTACTTCCATTGTTTTTTTCTTCTTTGATTTATCTCTCTGTTTTTCTTCCTTTCTTCACTTCTTCTCTTCTCATTATTTCCTTTTCTTCTACCTTTCTTCTTCTTTCTTTTGCTTTTTTCACTCTAACTTTCTTTACTATAGTCTCTACTGCTTTCTATACTCTTCAGAACATCTTATTATCTTGACTTTTTCTATTTTCCAATTGAATTCAGGATTGTGGTAAGCAAGCTAAGGCATTTCTAAGATCATATTCCACTTCTGCTCTCTTATTATATCAATCTCAGTTCTCTCTCTATATTTCTTGTAAATATATTTACTTCCATTATGTGCTCTATCAACCTCTCTTTATTAAATATACTATCTACATTTCTTATATATGTTGTGCTACAATTAAAGACTCAGAGTTAAGTTAATAAAAGAATCTTGTATAGGGTTTACACAAGAGAACTCAATGGAGTTCCTAGGTACAAGTTGTCTACCTTATATATACTTGGCTGCTGGTCCATGCTACACTAATCTGATATATCTCAAAGAAACATATATACTACATGCTATTGATATATAGTATAACATCATTATTCTAGAATCTTTTATATTCTTTTATGTAATACATAATTATATGATTGTGACTTGTGACAGTTTTGTGACAGTCACATGTAATGTCATGCTAACCCCTAACCCTAAGTCTGAAATAAGGAAATAAATAGAAATAGAAATAAAGTAGAGTCTATCATCTTCAATTCTGGCATTATTCCCTCTTTAAGGTTTTTTCTCCAGAGAAACTAACTTCCATTTTTGCTAGTTCCTCTCCACCTTCCTGTCATTCCATCCATACAATATCTTTGCTGTATATATATTTCTAGTAATTCTCTTCTAAAGTCTCTTTTTTTTATTATATCTATTTTTTTCTATCATCTTACTTCTGTATTTATTCTCCCCTCAAATTCTGCTACTACTTTCTTTGCATTTTCCAAGTCTTCCTCTTTTCCCTACAAATCATGTTCTGCTGTAAATCTCTCCTACTGCACTAAGTAATTTTGTCCCTCCACTTGTTTCTTATATTGTACTAAACTAATATTTACTACCAGATGAATCTTCATTGAAGTTAGCAACTAGCAACTATAATTTGATTACATTGGTAGAGACTATCTCATCAATAATATATAGACTAATATATTGATCCACTAGTTTTCTTACTGGTTATTCTTTGAATACTAAGTCTTTTATACTTAGTATTATCTTACTATCTTTTATCCATTATTCAACTTCCATTCTCCCTCTATCTACTTATTACTTCATCTCTTTCTAAGCTTTTCTTAATACCACTCCAGCTTCCTCCTATACTTTCTTCATCCTTTTAGTAAACTCCATTGTTATATTCTTTCTCCTAATATCTACTTCTATTCTTAACTCTCTACTATAATTTTTCATAAATATAGATACTTTAGTTGCTGAATATGTTTTGTTGTTCATTGCAAAATCTGCTGTCACTAACTATTGAGGCCAATCCTTTTGTCTATAGTCAATGAAGAACCTTAAGTATTGTTCTAGTTTTTAATTCATTCTCTCTTTCTGACTATCTGTTTGTAGATAGAATGATGTTGACAGCTTTGTTTCAATTCCCAACATTCTATTCAACCTATTTGTCAACTCCACTGCAAACTATAGTTCTCTATCTGATACTACACTCTCTGGTAACCTATATAACTTCTATATATTATCTCTAAATAGCCTTGCTATCTCTCAGTCCACTCCTACTTTTGATCCTTTTTCACCATGTCATGTAATAGTTTGGCTATCACTGCCAAATCCTTAATTTACTGCCAATAATAATTGGCTAATTCCAAGAACTCCTTTTGGAGTCAGCTATTTCAATATACATTTCACCTTTTCTTCTTCCATCTTAATTCCCTCTAGTTCTATTACTACTCCTAAGAATCCTACTTTTCTTATCTTCCACTTGCACTTCTCTGGTTTCATATACAAATCATTTTCCACTAACATTTTAACTACTTCTTCTACTACCTCATCATGTCCTTCCTCTTTCTCAGTTCCTACTATAATATTCTCAATAAAACTTGCTACTTCTCTAGTGTTGATTAAATCTCTAAGAATCTCATTCATCATGGTTTGTAACATTTCTGGTGAATTTGTGAGCTAAAAGAACATCACTGTTGGTTTAAACAACCCTTTTTATTATGACCTTAGGCTTGGCTTAGATTGCAACTTAGACAAAGACTTGAGTAAGGATGAGAGGAATGATCAATTGGTAAAGTGTAAGGATACAGAATAGTATCTACAGTTATATATACCTGATAACCATGAAGAGTGTTCTTGAGGAAACAATAATAAAGGAAATGAGGAATCCTCCACTACTACATGAGATAGAAGCAAGATACAGTAAATAATGAGTCAAGAATGAAACAAACCCCAATACATGTATAGCATGTAGTAAACTCCTGTGATCATAACACTTCTGGAGTTATGAACACTACCTTCCACTTGTCTCTCTTCTTTATCTATATATTATTATACCACTATCATAAATCTAATAGTTTACTCATTTAAATACCTATAGTCTTATATTATATGCTTCTTACTGTTCTTTTTCCCTACAAAAAACACTAGTGCTGTTTGAGGTGACTTTAAAAATCTAATATACTCTTTCCTCAATTATTCTTCAATAAACTCACACACCTCTCCCCTTTCCTTTCTTGACAATGGATACACTTTCCCCTTCTTCAGCACAAACTCTTCTTTCACTTCTACTACATAGTCTCACACCTTCTTTTTCAGCATCCTCTCACTTGCTTTTATTCTGAAGATATCAATCTACTTGTAGAACCTTTGAGGAACCAATTTCTTGGCCTCTTTTTCAGACTTTGCTACTTTCTCCTCTTTATTCAAAATTCTCCATTTCTTTGCTGCTCTTTTTTTTCTTTTTTTCTCACTTTTTTTCTTTTTCTTCTTTCTTTTCTTCCTCTTTCTATTTCTATTACTCTACTTTACCCTACTTTGGCCTCTACTACTTATCACACTCCTCTAGATATCTCATCATCTTTATCTCTCCTATTCTCCAATCAATTTTAGGATTATAGCAAGCTAGCCATGGCATTTCCAAAATTACACTCTACTTCTGACCTTCAATCACATTAATCTCTATTCTTTTCTTATATTCTTGATAATAAATATTGACTTCAACTGTATACTCAATAGACCTCTTCTTATTGAAGAAACTATCCATATTTCTTACATATATCAATCTTTCTATCTTTTTCAGTTTGAACTCCTGCTTTTTAGCAAACTCCAAACTCATGATCAGTCCTGTTATTTCACTATCCAACAATACCTCTACTGTTACACCTTCTTGAGTATTAATTTTCTCTAGTCCAATCTTTACCATAACTTCTTTTAATATATTCCTATTGTTCAAGTTGTAGCAGGATATATTATCCATTACTCTACTGAGCATTGAAAACCTATTGTTACTAAAATCTAATTGAGGACTACTGGATTCTTCTCCTTATTTAAATTATGATTGTTTGAATTGCTCTCATAATCAAGTCTTCTCTTTTGTTTTACTATTTTCTGATTCTTACAATTCCTTGCAACATGACTGAATCTCCTACTATTGTTGCAACCACTAGTTATAAAGATCAATAGTGTCACTAAGGTAAACTTAACAAAAAGTATCTCATGAATATTACAAGAGAACTCAACAAGAAGTCCCTAATGTATTTCTATACTATTTATACAAGTACACATAGTCTGTGCTAACAATAAATAACCCTACTCTAATGTCTATATATCTACCATGAGTATACAATATATATACTATAAGGTGAACATGCTATTGACATGTACCTTAACATCATTCTTCTAGCCCCTTCTTCTTTCATCTAGGCCTATAATATGAAATCAAGAAAAATAGATAAAAATAAAAGAAAAATATTCAAGATTTACATCTATAGTGTATGGGTTGTTTTGAGGCACAAACTCTGCTCATTGATTCAGATTTACTATGAATGTATTTGTTCTCTCGACTTCTTCCATTAGAGCAGGTCTTACCAGTACCTTTTGTGAGATCTCTTGCCTCCCAGGCTAAACCTGAGGCTAAGGCAATCATTGCTCTTGTGCTCAATCAGCATTTACTAGTA
>Ga0157366_1000998_pt1 | contig 11884 bp, 9 predicted proteins | sample AttbisABBM1_FD_113149 | JGI IMG/M metagenome (GOLD analysis project Ga0157366, IMG submission 113149) | Fungus gardens microbial communities from leaf cutter ant in Botucatu, State of São Paulo, Brazil - Atta bisphaerica ABBM1 | ecosystem: Host-associated > Fungi > Mycelium > Unclassified ...
GTAGTTTACACTGTACTAGCTTTATCCTGAAAATCAACCAAAATTGACACTCTCTTCCAGTGTTGGCAACAACACATCTTATTACTCTTAAGTAGTCCTAATCTATTAAGTTCACCAAGCCCACTTTCAAAATATATGATCAGTGTGACTGGTAGAAATATAACATATAAGCTGAAGCCAAAGATCATTCTGACTCTATCTTTTATATTCTCATATAATGTACAAATTACTTAATTTGAACTTTTAAGATGCTTCATTGGATCTTGGATAATAAGATGTAAATTATGTTTAACATGGACTTCTATTCTTGACACCTAAGTATCACTAGTAAACTAGGGTAACTTGCCTAGCAGTTCCATTCCAGATAATTATCCTAGATAGTATACCTAGTATATAAACTGGTAGTTTATACTATATTAGCTTTATTCTGAAAATTGACTAAAACTAATACTCTCTTTTAGTGTTGGCAATAACATATCTCACCATCCTCCAGCAGTCCCAATCCACTCAAGTTCACCAAGTCCTCTTCTGAAATATGCAACTAGTACGACTTGTAGAGATGCAGCACATAAGCTGAAGCCAAAAATCATTCTAATCCTGTCTTCCATATTCTTGGATAACATATAGCTAACTATTTTGTACTTCTAAGATACTCCATCAGATCTCAGATAATGAGGTGTGAACTGTGTCTAACAAACTAACAATTACTTACTAATAATAAGATTTTGTGTAGAGAGCTTAGAATGTGAGCAATATATATACAAGTAGTATTACTTGAACTGACTAACAATAGTGTACTTATATACCTACAGAATATGCATATAAATGCTATTTAGGAAGTGACATGTGTAAGCTATATGTAAGCTACACTAATACATTTATATATTAATAGATGACACATGTCCAACTCATTGTAAGTGCTATGCATTATTATCTCTCAGCATGCTGTTGATCACAGCATAAGTATCTATAAGTGGATTGTTTTATAACACCATATACATATACTTGGCTTTCACTGATGAAGTAGTGATAGTAGGTTGTTTTTGAAGGTTACAAAATAGCACCCTCAGTGATCTTGAACAGAAAACCTCCAATCCAACATCTGTTGTCCAGATCTTGAGCCCAATTTGAGTCAGTTCACCCAACCAAATCAAAGACACTTCTTCCATATCTTCCCAAAACCAACTTTAGGCCTAGAGTTCCCCTCAAATATCATAAAATATGCTTAGTAGCCTGAGGGTGTGGAATACCAGAATTCCCACTGAACTGTACAATTTGACAGATGGCAAATTGAATATCAGGACAGGTTTGTGTGGTATAGAGAAGAGAACCAATAAGGAAGAGATAATGAATACCATTAGCAAACTACCTGTACTTGCTCATGTCTTCTTCAGATTGAGGGGATTGAGACAGTGAAAGAGTACCAAAGTAATTCTTGAACCAAGGAGTAGCTTTTTAACCCCTTATTTACCTCTATCCGAAGTCCTTTTTGCTACATAACCCCATATCTTAGTCGCCTTCCACCACTCGAAACCAACTGAGTTCTTTATCGCTATCAATGTTAAAGCACTTTCCTATTGACTATATCACCTTGGTGATAATCCAACTTTCCATCTGTATACAATATGTTGAAAGTGATACCCGCATCCGTATCTACTGTTCCTTTTCTATTATACTACAAGGATCTTTTGTTTGGGTCAGATGTATAGTTTGATAAACCCCGCCCTAAGAAATCATAACACTACAAGCAGGTGCCACACAATGATTGATGGGTCTCGCGATGCCGACGAAGAATAAAGAAATGGGCATGAAATTTTTTATTTATGGTTGAATGGATATAGAGAGATGCAGGGGGAAAGTATGAAGAAAAATGTGTTCCCAGTAAACATAGTCGAACGATGAAATGATAGATTTTGAGGAAGGGTATCCAAAAACGCCAATGATTGTGTCCGAGAGCTAGCGATGCAGTTGAAGCGAAAGAATAACGCAAACGACAGTGAGCAGCGACCGCATGGGGAAGAGCTGAAGGAATGTGAGGTGACATTTTCCAGACATTTTGAAACGGAGCCCAGATTTTAATAAGGGGGACGCTTAAATTCATCGCTGATATTCTGCGCCTCTTGGTCATAATTGTCTCCCTTGACATGTCCGGTTGCATCATATGCTAGATAAGGCCCTCTTTCTGTGGGGCTTTCGAGGGTCTCCATCTACACCAGTGTCATTTGGTGAGTTGGAGCTTGAAATGACGTGTCACTTGCCTGAACATGAACTCCTTCAGTTTTAGCGGAAATCTTAGGGCGCAGTCCTGCCGTTGCAGAACGGAAGGCTAGTGTGGAAGCTTCTGTTGTAGTCCTGAGATTGACATGTGAGACCAAGCGCCACTCGGTCCAAAAAAGAGGATGTAACGTACGGGAAGATCTCAGCGCCCCTGGAGGTGTATTGATTCAATCGACGGACAACTCTACAAGCAACAATCTAAATGCCTGTTAACGACGTTTTAAACATAGATAGAAATGGACAGCTACCGTTGATGCAATGGCAGCAGGGACATTGGCAATGATAGACATGACGGGATTCAAGTCGAGTAACATGAAGACCTGGGAAGAATCATTAGGTTCAACATGAAATATGCAATTATGTCTCGACGAACTGTTGCAAGGAAATTGGCTAAGAAGCTGTTGAGAGAGCCCTGTCAGAACGTACTATCAAGAACATCTCCTTGGCAAACTAACTTACGCAATAACAAAGTAAATAAGCCCATCGCCGAATATAAGTCCAACCAAACGGGATCTGCCAGTTCGAGGTGCAAGTAGCTTGTACGCAGTCAAGCACAACACAATGAAATCAAAGACCATCGAATAAATAAAGCTGATAGCCAGGATGCGGTTTTGTGTTGATGTGATGCTACAACCTTGGCCGGGAACCCAGACAGCAGTGAGCAGAACACCTGATAAAGTAAGTCTATATGCGGGAGGGAAAATGCATATACTTACCGTGGAGCAATAGAGACCAGTGGCCAAGAATAACAAGAACAAGGAATATCACGAGCCACCTGTTCTGGGACCAGACAGCCATTCTAAACAGCAATCGGCTATGGTTTGGATTAGACAAATTGGCTGCTCACGTCCGCAGGGAAAGATTAATGCTGGCCAGACCGACTGAAGCATTACCAAGGACCTGCATTGAGTGTCAACTGCTGTACAATTGAGAGACTGACGATGCATTACCTGAATATAGGTGTAAAGAACTTGGCAGTTGATAACACTAAGAAAACTAATTTAGTCTGGATGAAGTGCCGGGCGGCGAATATACTGACGTTGTCACATTAAGGGAGATGGCACTGTATTCTTGTCAGCAAGAAAAAGACGGAAAGACAAAGTTGTGACTGACATGCCGACGAGTGCAAATAAGAGACAGTAACGGTTCAGGAAATAAAAGACCTGATATGAAAGTAAGTAGAAGTTCATAAAGCGGGCGTTCTGAGCTTCATATGGACTGACCATTGGCCAGCGAAACTTCTTCTTGCCGGATATGTACTTCCAGTCAAAACGAAGAGACGTGAACCACTCCCATCTGGCAATACATGAGCATGAATAGAAACTCAGTATATATAATTCAAATATACATATAAACCCCTAGCAGTGCATGCATGAACCGGTCAAAGACGACTATATAGGACGTAAATAGCTGCCAGGACGGATAAGCTGAGGGTATACCGGCGTCCTTCTGGATCTCTTCCATTGAAGACCAGTTAACCATTGCAATGGGTTGTGGACAGGGAAGATGGCTCGAGGGGGAAGCGCAGGAGATGTGGCCGAGAAGGAGATACTTATAGAGGAGGGACATGTGATAGCTTCGACGTAAAGAAGTTCATTGCTTCTTCCCACAACCTTGCTCGCTCACACCGATCGTGGCTCCCGGCTAGATCCTGGTTTCAATAATTTCTCCTTCACTAGTATCGAAACACACTGAACCTGGAGTTTGGAGCCAGCAACGCAGGATCATTTCCAAAATGCTCTCTCCAGGTACTTCTCCACATTTTTGCCCGCCCAGCATGGGCGTGTGCAATCCTTCCACATCAACGGGGATGGCCCCAAAAGGCACCTTTGACATTACAAAAATTGTCCCGACCCGGAACTCTGGGTCATATCTTGACTCACTAGCGATCTCATATTTCTGGACGCTTGAGCTTTGACATTGCGGTCTCAGCTCCTATATCGTCAGACTTGGTCATTTCCAGAATTCAAAGCTACCAATTGCATTAATACTATGTTTTCTATGACAGCTCCGCTGTTACATGAATTCTCTCCGCCCCAGTTTACGGCTCATCAAGTTCTTCTCGCGCTTTCACATTGTCCAGTCGCCTTACAAGGAGTTTCCCGAAGTGACTTCCATGTCAAGAACGACATCAATCGATGTAATATCTGCCTCTACTATCTCGGGTTAGTCTTGAAGCGAAAAAGAAACAGAAAAATTTCTTTGATGTGACACAGTACATCACTTTGAATGAAATTTGCAGAACACATCAAGGTCCCGCTTCGGGGAAGTCCTCTCGACTCCACCGGTCATAACCCCATTCCGACCCACTACCCCTACAGTCGTGTTGGCTCAGGGTTTACCAAGCCAGATTGCACTATGCTAACGGGATGTCCCTCATATTCTGTCAACCTAGATCCACATTTGAGATATTGAGGAATGATTAAGGAATGATGTCCGATAACTGCCACGTTCACCCATTGCTGCAGAAGCGGAGACCCACGCTCCTAAGGAACACTCACATCGATGCAATATGGCGGTACCTGACCATACGACCGCAGTAGTTGTCAACTTGATACTGATACTACTACCAATACTGTTGGATAATGCATTATTGAAATATTTAATATTGTTCACAATAAAATTGTTTATCGCTATGTCCTTATGTAATTGACTCTGGAATGGACAGCTTCTATAGTTGTCGGTCGTATCGCAGCCAGCTCTCAAAAATTGAAGCGACACATATAGCAGGTGGAGTCGAGGATGCTGGCAAACTCACAAAGAATCATTCACTTCTGCGGCGCAGGCTATTTTCAAGTCGTATTTCTGGACTTCAATGAGGAGTCCTGCATTTGCATTGACCCTACTCAGCTACGCGTCTATCTTCACTAAATTCTCCCAAGGCTTCCATTCATCAAATCGTTGACGGCCTTCGTTACTCTTTATCTCAGGGTCTCTAGCCTACGGCAGAGGATACTTCTAGCATTCCCAGATTTATATCACTCTATTTATTCACTCCTGGGTGGTGGCACCCAACGCCAGGCAAACCATAGCTAACCGGTGTTCATTCCCATATTACAAAGGATCACATCGATAGTTGCACCGGATATCAAACCTGTCAATTTTTGAAACGTCGGGACGCCATCACTCACAATGACGGGACTCCGTAAGCTCGACTTCTTCTCAGGCAATAATGTTCATATCCAACTCTATACTGAATTAAAGCTCATGCGATTTCCAAGGACTACAACTATAACGTTATGTCTCCCTTCTAGATTCGGTCGGCGTCGGCAAAATTTGAATTTGAGACTTCGTACATAGTTGATCAGGGATACTCCCCTCAATTCTCACGACAGCGACAATAATCACGCAAGACGATGATGCACCCACCCACCTTCTCTTCTTGAATCTCACTCTGATCGGAAACGACATGAACTATTGAAAATTGGGATAGAAAGGATTCAGGAAATTATTGATAAGTGGACTAACCTTCCTACGTGGGCCAAACAAGATGCTGAGGAGCTATCAATGTTCACCGTGTGAAGATGAATTAATATCCCAAGGGCCTGGGCCATCTACTCTTATTAGCCATCGAGTTCATAAACTTCCTCACGGAAAGAAATGAAAGAAATGGAAGACATATGAGTTCAACATTCCTCTCCTCCTGTCTTTTGTTTAGTGGGTATTTTATTTGACTGACAGTCTGTGAACTATCACTGATCTGATTCCGTCAAATTCATCCTCTAATCGATGTGTCTCTCCTAATACGTTAGACTCGGACGACCCGAACTCTTCTTACTTGACGTCGAACGATTCCTTCAGCGACAAGAGCTGACAAAATAAAGGTCTATCCCTACCTCATTCGCTTGCCATTATTTATCGTGTTTTTCCACTCACGGGGTACCTTCAGCGTAATATAACCATACCTAAGTCGGAGAATGGCTAGTTGTTTCCTTGGTGAACAAACGAATTCGCCGAAGGAACTATCTGTATTGAAGCACATGACAACGAAATGGAATTTATCAAAAGTCAGACTTTGTTCAAGGAATTCTCCTATCGTAATCGCTACTGTCATTCTCATTGACTATACTTGCCGAAGGTTCAAATTCTAAGTATCAACGAAGAACCTCGTTCTTGTGTATGGCTTGTGTATGGCTTGTGCATGGTTGGGATATAGGACATCTGAACGGGCTCTTGTGTCCCATCATGTCTCGTTTGTCCTATTTTAGATTTCATTCTCAGAAACTCCTTTGAATTACCGTGAGTCATGTTTATTCCGGCATGGGTTACGTGTTGTTTGCTACAGCACTCATTCAAAGAGATCACTCAAAATTTATCTGCAAAGTTGAATGTAATGTTGATATACATGTTTGAATAAACTGGAGTCTATTGTGGGGCTCCGCTTCCTTGATTACACGTTATATGACGTAACTGGTCCAGACGAGCGGAGGATTAATGGCCGAGGTTAAGGCCGCAGTCACGGCTTCCTGATCCTCGGCAATCCTGTGAGTTGAACAAGGGTTCTTACACATTGAAATGCTGCCTGTACCTGATACCTGCCTTTTAAGCCATTAAGCATAAGAATATACATAAGCTGCGTCCAGATAAATACGTTAATCGCTTCATCTGCCTGAATGTTACGATAACAATATTTGCTATTTATACTATGTACATTTGTAGGGAATGTAAGGGTCGGTTATTTGGATCATAGCATATGTCCCGTCTATGAGTAATAGAAAGCGCCCCGAAACACTATCTCAGCATTTGAATGGTCAAAATTTCCCGAACTAAAGGATCAAGAAACATGGAGGGAGAGAAAATCGAAGTGTTTGCAATGCCCGAAAATCCAACCAAAGCTTTAGATTTGACGCGCATTAGGGATAAACAGGAGAGTAGTTGAGGCGGATGCAATGCGGTCAAAACCCACTAAAATAGAGCCTTGAGCGAGGTTTGAGTATCTGCACGCTTTGGCTTCGGCGATTCTCAAAGGTCTCCATTCTTTTCCAGGTCAACCTCGACATCAGTGTCGCTTTCTTCGCATGGTCGCTTCATCTCGGTGGAAAAATATTCAGTATCGACTTCCTCTTCAGCGCGAGTGAAAGTTTCCATCTATAGAATTGAGTCAGCGTACGATTACAGGTAGAGGCTCCGAATTGGAGATATATGGTCGGAGTAAGAGAAAGAGGGACTTCTCCCGCAGAATCCAGGAACAAACAAGGGTATAGTACAACACATACCTGCACATGAACACCTGCCGCACCAGTATGTGCTGGTGCACGCGACGCAACTCCCCTGGTGGCGAGGGAAGCCGAAGGACCTTTGAATTGATTGCCAGCAGACTGCGAGCTGGTACTACAAATCAAAGAGTTTATCACTGTTAACCAACGGCAACCCTGCACAAAGTTGGTACATACAATACATCTGCTCCAGTCTGGGTGTAGGACGTCAGGCGGCGGACAGCACGGCATGCAACAATCTGCGGATGCAACCGTCAATTCTAGTTGGGTGCGTTTTGGATATACTCATTTACTGTTGAGCAGACTGCAGCAGGGACGTTGAAGATAACACTCATAATCTGGTTCAAATTCAATACCATAAAAACAGTGGCCAATAGATTCGCCACGAATCTAGAAGTGAAAATGTCAGTACATACAGCAAATAGGAGAACCTGAATCCGGAGAGCTGACGCACGCAAGGATGAAATAAATCAAACCATCAGTAAAGATCATTTTGGCAAGCCGACTCGTGCCTAGCATCCCAGAGCGAACACCTGAGAGCTTGTACGTGTTCAGGAGAAGGACGATGAGGTCAAATATCATGGAGTAGATGAAGATAGCAGCCAAAATACGATTATGGGTCTCGGTGATGATGCATCCGGTTCCAGAAACCCAAATAGCCTTCAGTTGGATACCTAAAGAGTCAAACCATCAGACCACGGGTGATCGGTATTTTCAGCAGCGCCACCTTGCAGGATAAGAGACCAATGTCCTAGGATCACCGTGACCAAGAAACAGACAATGTATCGGTTTTGCGCCCAAATGGCCACGCTATCCGTAAAGATTAAGTCCTTCGATCACGTCTACCACCTTGAGATCAACGCACGTTCTGATAGACAAGCTAATGCTGGCGAGGCCAACAGCAGCATCACCCGCTATTTGATTGAAGGTAAATATGGCTTGGCAATCTATTTTCCTAGCAGCTGCAGCTTCAGTGCTACACCCAGACAGTCCAAAGCAAAAGCCTGCTACTTACTCTGTCGCATCAAATGAGATGATACTTCACACTTGTGAGCTTCATCGCAACTGCCAAAAGGATTTACATACATTCCGATCAAAGCGAACAATAGTAAATATCGATTTGCGAAGTAGAAAATCTGAACTCTTTGCTGAGTCTGAATCCTTTATCACCGGGATTTATGACAAGTGCATACCAATGGCCATCGGAACTTTTTCTTGCCACGCAGGAGGTCTAACTCAAAATCTAGTGAGAGAAACCATTCGTAGCTACAATGGTATTGAGATGAATAACAGTTTTTCTACTGAAGTGAGAGGATCACATACATATAGAGGCCAATTAGAGCATGCATGAACTTCGCCATGATAGCGCCTTCTTTGACTATCTCCTGGGAGGACGACCATTCGGGCATAGTGGGCGGTAGAAGGAGAAGAGGGACAAATGAAAGGAATGGAACAGAAGAGAGGACGTCAAGGGGAAGCGACTAGATTTCTACTCTTTCTGGAGGACGTGGAAAGGACGACCTTGATCATGCTCTCGGCCTTTTTCCTTAAATACCAAGCGGCAAGTCGGCGGGCCCTGACTATCCAGAAGTGAAAAGAAGCTTAGCTTCGCATGTCTGATCCAATTTGTGCAGCGCTGTTGAAAGAGAAGCCTAACCTCTGTATTTGTAACCAGCGCTTATCAGCTTCTATTCTGAATTCAAAGTCCTCAATCTCAGGGACGCTTGTTTTAGGACAAGTACTTTTTGATGTCTTTCACACCATTCCGATGCCGGACAATGTCATAGCCAATCAACCACTCACTGATATCCAGTGTCTGTGATACACTATCATTTCAGAGGCAGGTAGAGAAAGAATCACGTCAGCAAACAACCGGACAAAAGAATGGGACTACAGGAAAGAGGTAGGGGGAACGCTACGGCCGCCTAGTGTCCAAAGTCTTGATATATACCGCCTGAGAAAAGACTGATTATGTGCGGCTTTTACGGTGATGACAAAAGGCACCTTCGTTTAACAACTGTTTCCCATCAACTGGCAAGCGAATAAACTCACAGACAAAGAATAAATACGAAAACCCGTAGCACTTACTTTTATTGTGGCAAATTTCGCTGCATATTTGTCATTTACAACAGTAGGCACGAAGCACCTTGGGAAGAATTATACAAACACTTGTATGTCCACGAAGCTTACGGAAGTTCTAGCTGCGACGCAAGCTTGTCTTGTTTCAATGCAATCACGACTTGAGGTATCGTGGTGAGTCCACAATAATTTCGGTTGCATCAAATCATCGTTTTGCAGCTAGATTGTGGCGCATCCTACGGAGTCCCATAGGAAGTAGTTGATTTTCGTCCTGATATAATCAAGGTTCTGGTGCCATTAATCAACAAGTAACTTTGGGCAAATGAGAGGATATTTGAGTCTATTATATGCCAGGGGCCAACCATTAGTCCATTGACCCTTTCTAGCATTGTTTATAGGCACATCGGTTTTTCGGCTTGGACATCGACTGTAATATCACGTTCCATCGCCTCCTTATAAAAGAAAGGACAACTTGAACGGCCCCAGGGAAATGTCCATGAAGTCCAGTTAGCTTCAATATAACCCATTGATACAGAGAATACCTAGTGAGACTTTCGAAGGACTCCAGACTCGTTACCAGTCATCATGACTAGTTGGTTACGTGTGATCATTGCCCGGCCATTGTCCCAACTTGGCGAGAATTGAATGGCAATTCTATTCACGAAGATCCTTCCACTCAAGCAACCGTATGTTAAATGTTGGTTGGCAGCACATATGGAAACAAATGATAAATAATCCTGAGAGGACAATTAGAATTATCTTACACTCTTATTCTCATATTACGCTCTTATTCAGTGTTTGTGAGAGGTCAGTCAACGACAATGAATGCTGTCGGATGGCGGAGCAATGTACTTTCATCGGAGAACATCACGATCCCTTGTCGTTGAGATGGATAAAGTCGACTCTGTCAATGTTTTTTCGCTCCTAGTCCCATACTGGCTTAGCGAAAGGGCCAACCATGTTCTATAGTTATAGTATCGGAGAGGAGAAATTGAGTGTGTTTCTGAGATAAAGACCAATGAAACTGCCATCTTCAATTCTTCAATAACAGTGAACCAAGCAGCCTGTTTCAGACGACTAGGTTATACTCCAAGGATATTTGCTCAGCCTGAGTAGCACTGGATAAGTGCCGGACTTCGAATGCAGAGGAAGACACAGGTAGTACGGAGGCGGGTATTTCGATTTCAGCTGAGTGATGGTGATCCATCCTTAGATATTGAACATTAACATTCAGGCTTCCGGATCTGTTGGTATCTAGAATAGTACTCTTGGTGCAGGCATCAACCATCGAATCACATTGTCAAGTTATTTCCGACTCACCCGTCCAATTTTCGAGTCTTTGGGTGGGTTCTAGAGAAGGAATGCAGCGATCCATGGCAATGATTATCGGTCGCCACTGGAAGAATGCAAGATTTGGTCGTAGGTGAGTTGACATCCGGGACAGAAGAAAGAATCCGTTGTATAACATGATTCTGTAGAAGGCGAATTCGCAGACCTATTCGACACCAGCATCTTGACAATCAAACAATGAAGAATCTCCTTTGGCATGAACCTTGATATCCCAGCGATATGTGGATCATGATTCTTGATTCTGCATTGGAAAGCAGAAGGAATCTCGGGTAGTATTTGGCTCGTGATACCAGCTGTTTTGGATTCTCAGATAGTCTACTTTCAAAATCTGGTGAGTGTATGTTGGACTGTACAAATGTCTGACTGCTCAACTCAGGCTCATTGTGAGGGTTGTGATCATAAAGTCATCTTCGAGAGTCGTAAACGAAGCGAATTGAATGTATACTCAGCAAACTGTTTTTATGAATATTCCGGCTAACCCACTCCTTCTACTCTTCAGATAGGACCACTTGGATATTTGGAATGGCATCTGCAATGGAAAGCAACTGACCAGGTCACTGACAATTGTACAAGAAATGTTCTCCACCTAGCCTAGAAGTACATGCTGAGTGAAGAATCCTATCCGATACGGTACGCTCACTTGGGAATCTCAACGGGACCTGGAAGTCGGCGCTAAAAAGGTGCAGATTGAAGAACCATGAATTGAAAATATACCCTCTGACGAACCTCAATCTTGGTTTTTTCTCAGCATGATCAGAAACAAACGCGCTTTCATCATCCAGGCACTTGAGCCCCATCTGTCTACCTGAACGGACCAAGTTTGAAAGCAGATGGCTGGCCAGCAGGCTGCCAGCTGTCCCAGGATATAAGTTGACAATTCAGATTTGGTTTTTGATTTGAGTTGGTATAAGGTATAGCAACTTATAGCCATTCTTTTCGGGGCTTCATCTGAATGATAATAC
>Ga0157366_1000999_pt1 | contig 11872 bp, 6 predicted proteins | sample AttbisABBM1_FD_113149 | JGI IMG/M metagenome (GOLD analysis project Ga0157366, IMG submission 113149) | Fungus gardens microbial communities from leaf cutter ant in Botucatu, State of São Paulo, Brazil - Atta bisphaerica ABBM1 | ecosystem: Host-associated > Fungi > Mycelium > Unclassified ...
ATTTTATATACATACTTCTATGTCTAAGAATTAAACCTTAGATTTAACAACATTAATTATTTCTGTTAATACTACTCCTCATCTATTATCATCATCTACTTATATTAAACCTCTAAAACACTATTAAGTTCAAGCATCACAACCAGTGAGTAGCTCATTTGTGATACTTACACTTTTCTTTTATTTGATATTTTTTCAACTTTCTATTTCTCTACTCTATCTACTTCTACTGGCTTTGGTTCTTCTACTTTCTGCCCCTTCACTAGTTCTCTATATCTTACTATTTAACTAATATTCATCACTGGATAAATCCTTGTAGAGGCTAGTAGCTTTAGCTTTATTACATTCCTAGATATTACTTCTTTAACTATATATGGCCCTATATAACACTCTACCAACTTTTCTACTAGTCTTTCTTTAAATACTAAGTCTTTTTCACTCAGCATTATTTTATTACCTTTTTCTATTCTTTTGCTTTTTTGTCTTCTATCTACTTGTATCTTCATCTCTTCTTGTACCTTTCTCAATCCTGTCCCAGCTTTCTCTTAAATTTTCTTTATTCTCTCTGCAAACTCTGTTGCTTTCTTATCCTTCTAATATTCACACATATTCTTAGCTCTCTACTGTAATTTGCCATAAACAACAATATCTTTGTTGCTGAATAATTTGTTGTTCACTGCAAACTCTACTGTTACTAACTACTCCAGCCAATTTCTCTGTTTATACTCTGTAAAGAATTTTAAGTACTGTTCCAACTCTTGGTTCATCTCTGTTATAACAACTAAGAGTGAAAGCATAGAGATAGTACTTCAAGTTCTAAGGAAACCTAAGTCTATTAGCAAGTACTACCTATTACATAACTTATTTTTAGAAAAACCTAGAAGAACAGAATGAGATTTCCTAGAAGTAATAGCTATTCTAAGTACTTCTACTAGTCCATAGCAATCAGATAAAACAGTACTATTGTAAAGCTGGGATAATTACACCAGATAGTCAGGAACACTGATAGAAACATTGAGAACTATGTCCAGAATTGAAAAGAGCTCATCTAATGGTGACTAAGGACATAGTGGGGCAATGATATGAAAAGAAGTGGCTACTGAAGTTTGCAGAAAAAACAGTATGGACTATGCGACATTTTCTGCAATTAGATATCAGTATTAATGTCAAATTTGGTGGTTCCCTTGTATTCACTTCCTCTTAAAATTATTACAACTTAAAGTAAGAGGTACTAAATAGAACTTGAAGTTTTGAAAGTCTATTGCTTATATGAATCTTAGAGATTAAGACAATAGAACTTTGTCACTTTATCCAGTGTAAACATATTTACAGCATTCTCCCAAAAGTTCACCTCCAGACCAAATTATTTCTACTTGATTAAGTATTAGTATATTTGTGATACTAACAGCTGTCCAATATCTTCTCAACTTCCTATTCCTCTTCTCTATTGATGATAATAGGGTCCAAAGATAGACTTGAGTATCTATCAGAGATTGAATTATTAGAGACTACAGTAAGCTTGACTATATGAAATATCAGATGTAATCTACAAAGTGTGAGAGAGAAGCTTGAGGTGATATGATATAGATCTTACTTTTTTTCTACTATATAAGGTCCTAGGTAACAGTGTGACAACTTTGTAAAAGTGTCAGAATCATAGAAGTTAGACTTTTTTTATTTTATTTTTGTTCTTATCTTTATTTAAAATTTTTTTCTATTTTTAGATCTAGAATTAGGGTTTACCATGACATTACATGTTATGGTTATATGATTATACAATCACACAATCATATGTCACATGGAATGTTATAAAAAGTTCTAGATGGAATATTATTATATAGTATGTTATATATATGTTGACCTTAAGACAGATACATGGTCATTTAGGATAGTATTATGATGCATATAAGGACTAGTATTTTTCTTTTTCTTTTATCTATCTTTCTTGATTTTATATTTCTTTTCTTTTGATTTTCTTTTTCTTTTTATTGATGATGAAGAGGCATGTGACTGTGGTCACATGACATGTCACATGATGTGAGGTCATAGGCCTAGAAGCAGGCTAGAGTGAACTAAATGGATAATGTCAAGGAGTATGTTAACTGTATAGTTACCTTATAGTATATATATAGTGTACTCATGGATGACACATGGACTTTAGGGTAGGGTAAATATTAAGTAGCACAGACCATATGTAACTTATATAAATAGGGTAGCAATTCAGCAGAGACTCCTTGTTGAGTTCTCTTGTGATTCCCACTTGATATTCTACTAAGAGATTTATTGCTTGTGTTACTATTGGTCTTTGTGACTAGTGGTTGCCACAACAGATAGGCTAAGTGTAGTATAGCATAGACCATCAGTCTAGAGTATATATAATAGTCAATCCTATATTGAGTTCTCTATTGAGTTCTCTTGTGATTACCTAATCCAAGATTATTCTTTTGACTTAACTCTTAGTCTTGAAAGTTCATAACAAGAAGGGCATATGATATATAATATCTTGCTATATTATCTCAAGATTTGTAAATAGTGGACTTAGCTTCTTTAAGTGTTAAATGTATTTTCTCTGTAAATTTTGAGATACTTTCTAACTTAGACTCATATTAGTAAGGTTTAAACTCCATCTATAGAAAGTATCTAGTATTAAGGAGAAAAGAAGGTTGCTGTATCAAAGAGTATACATGGTTGCTATACTAGAACTCTGCTAATAGAAAAAGATTATATTAATTGCTCTACCTCTTATTAACAAAAATCTGAAGGTACTGGTCCAGTTCCTAGTTGAAATGCTCTATCTGACCATCTGACTAAGGATATTATACTATAGAAGATACAATTTCAACTCTAAGCAGGCAGTAAAGCTTCTTTGCAAAGAGTAATGAACTATAGGTCTCTATCCAAATAAGAAGAAAGACTATATAGTTTTCACACATGATATAGAAATAACCTTGCCATTCCTTCTACAGTGATAATAGTGTGGGTCAGAATGAAATATACTCTTTTGGACACTGAGTTTACCACTATTATTATTATATCAAACACTGATAATTCCAGAAGTTTCATTAAAGTCTATACTAATGATATCTTATCTTATATTTAGCACAGATAACAGGATTAGTTCTCTAAGTGACAATTGATAGATAAGCTTGGTTTGTAAGCAGAGGTTATAAGTGCTAATATATTGACTAGCATACCTAGATATCTGAGACTACTAGTAGTTTTAGAATACTAACTCTAGTATTTTCTAATACTCAGCATGGCTAGCAATCTTTGTATTACAGAGAGACTATACAATAGTGAAGATCATAGAGATTAGAGATATAGATCTTGTCATAGGACAAAAGAAAACTATCAACTTCTAATCATTCCAAAGAGTGTATAAACTTGACTGATGACTATTGGAGTGTTGTAGCAACCACTAGTCATAATGACCCTATAGTATGCTTACTTCAGCAAAGCTCTTGATCTAGCTATCTAGTAGTGAGAATTACAAGAGAACTTGACAAGGAGCCCTTGCTATATTGCTATCCTATTTATATAACTTACAAGTGGTCCATGCTATAATAATGCGTCTACTGTGCCTCTTGCCCTAAAGGCCATATGTCTGCCTTATGTCTACTCTGCAGTGACTGTGCAAGACTGTGCATTCTGCCCTAACATCCATGTGTTGACCACATAGTAGCAATGTGATATACATGCTCTCTAATGTTATCATTTAGGCTCTTCTAGCCTCATAGACTCTTCTAAACCTATAGACTACTCTAGACTATTCTAGGCCTATGACATCATCTCACATGACTTCCAGGTCATGTGCTTATTTTCTGTTGTAAACTAATAATAATTACTACTGTTTATTTCTGTCCTCTAACCCTAACCTTAAAAGTCTGTTTATATACTTGTCTTATAACATAGAGTTCTCTTGTTGCTCTAGCTACAAATTATTTCTAGTGACCAAGTTAATCACCATGCCAGATATCAGTTAAGAGACCTCTGTCAGAATTGAAGACAGTAAACTCTATTTATTTTTATTTTATTTTATTTTATTACTTTAAACTTAGGGTTGGGGGTTTGCATGACATTACATGTGACACAGTGTCACATGTCACAGAATGACATAGAAGGTTCCAGAACAATGATATCATACTATATATCAATGATATATAGTACACATATCTTTTAGAGTAGGCTAGATTTAGTATAGCATAGACTATTAGTCTAGTGTATATAAGTAGACACTTTGTACTTGGAACTCCATTGAGTTCTCTTGTGTAATTCTTTTCTTGTCATAACACTTTGAGACTTGAATTATAATAACCTCATTCTTTGTCTTTAACCCATCTCTGTGATCTGGTAACAAGAGTTAAACAGAAAAGAGATTATGCTAGAATGCAACAAGAACTATGCAACACTAGCTCTTAACTGTGTACTAAAGAATTCAAAAAAATTATATCAGTATCAGAAATCAAGAGAAGAGATAGAAACAATAGTATAAAAGAAGAAAATATATAAAATTCCTGTAAGAACTCTTATAAATGCAAAATAATATTGTTAGGAAGAATATTAAAAGAAATATTTTCTAATACACTCCTAAACAGTGAACCTTGCACTATATAACAAGGTTCTTTGGAAAATCTAGTGAATAGATTGCAAAGCTTCTTAAGAGCCTCCAATAACACTATTTATTCCAGATGATATACTCTGAAGACATCTCTCAAGTTGAATCTTATAACTGAGGATACTCATCTTGCCAGCCTTTCACAGGCTGCTAAATCTCCCCAAAACTTGTCTAAAAGTGATAGAAGATACTAACAATGCTCACTCAATAAGATAACAATTAAATTGCTTACAAGTGGAGAAATTCAGATAGAAGTTCCTTCTCTTGCTCCCCTTTACTTGTAGCTTATATATTAGTCTAAAAATACAGAGAACAGACATAGAGAATGAAAACCAAAACTATAAGGAAGACTTTTGAAGTCTTGTAAGTACATGGTTCTCTCTCCATTTGTAATCTGAAATCAACCTGATAGTCTTTTCCTGCTCATGAGTACTAATTTTATTCTTTCTTAATTATTTCCACTGGTTACCATTACTCACAAGCTCATGAATGACTTCTCCAGCTTCCAATTTATTGTGTTTTTGCTTTAATCTGTCATCCAAACATTTGTGGCTATGCCAATTGTGCTCATAAGTGCTAATACTTTGTAGCTAGTCTTGCACAAGTATAGTAGCATCTCTTATTTCTAAAGACCTCATCTTCTTGAGATCTAGTTTGATTAATGGCTATTATACCATCTCTCAAATAGAAACCTACTTGAAAAAGCCTGAGGTGTTATCTAGGAGCATCAAGTCTTCTTGTTAAAGCTCTTAAATAGATCTTAAGTGTTTGAAAACTTAATAAGAGTATGTTTTCTTGTGAAAAATCATTTTGCAGCATAATACTTGTTAGCATGTTCTACACTGCTATTTGAAGCAGGTAAGTTATGAACTGTAAGATAATGAACCATTTCTTCAGACTTAGGATAGTTGGTAAAATTTCTTTTAGTAAATTTACTATCACCATCATTTTCAAAAATTCAGATTTCTGCACTTCTCTAGATCTGAACCCATACTTCATACTTCTTGTAAGTGTTGAAACAGTTAGACTTGTTTTTCAGAAAGTAAATACATTCTTTGTGAGTGAATTTGTTCTGGAGTAGAAAGTAATAGTAGTTATGGCCAATCAACTCAACTGCTAATAGATCCCAAACATTACTAGTTATCTTGTCATCATAGGATTTGACTTTGACATTATTGCTTTCCTTGGGAGAAAGCTTGAATGTGGCCTTGGCTTTTATACATACTTTGCAAAATTCTAGTTTTGAGCTGAGATCAACATTTATACTACTAATTAGATGATCTTTAACTATTCAGACCAGATTGTCATGATTTATGCAACCTATCAAGTAATGAAACTCAGAAATAGTAAGTGTGTAATTGGCTATATTGGCAGAATAAGTAGAAAGAGAATTATAAACTCAATAAAGTATATAGATGTGATCAAAATGAGAGTGACAGATATTAAAGGTAAATAGTATATTTGAGTATAGTTAGAGTAAAAAAGCCTTATTACATATTGGGACAAGATAATAAAGAAGGCCTTATTACCTATTGGAAGTAAGATCTTCATGCTGTCTTGCCCTAATGTGCAGCTATATGCTGTCTAAATTGGTTTAGGGGATAGTTTAACATAGTTAGTGAGACTATGGTAATTAGGAGTAAAATAACTGATAGTACCACAATTAATTATGATACCAGGTAATAAAGGAGTACTTTGGATGTTTAATACTTCTTTAGGGGTTGTAATGACAAGAGTGATATCATCATTAAATATAAGAAATTTATACTTTTTCTTTGAGTCTTTAGCAATATTTGTATAAGTCTGTTTGGAATCTTTTTTTAATAATTTGTTTGCAAACTTCTTCTTTTACTAATTTGGTATTTCCCCCCTCTTTTCTACTATCCTTAGCAAAATAGCTATTTTCTTCATAATCCTTTTTCCACAGTTATTATACTTTATCTTAGGCTTATCTGACTTTGATTTCTGCTTTTTATAAGAGTAACTAGAAATCATAGCTATTTTTTATGTATTGCATTTACTCTTTTGTCAATGCCTTTTGAATTTACTTCTTGGCAAATATAATTGATTAAATTCTCTATAGAAATAGGCTTTTCAGAAAAACAAGCAGATACTGATAAACTTGTGAGAAGAGATTAGTAGGTAAGAGTGAGTAAAGCATAGATGTATGCTGAAAGTGTATATCAGTGCTATTAGTATAGTGTATTGCTACAAGATTTGTTAAAGTACCAATATATATTATTGATTTAAAATCTTCATACATTTTTACAAGTTTTTACTATAAGAATGTAGTGAAAGACTTATTTTTAATTCAAACAAAGATATATTGGCTCACATTTTCATAAATAGTCAACCAGATCTTTACTTTCTTTTATTCAAATTATTCCATGGTTATTTAATAAGCTTCAAGCTCATTATTACTTAATAGCATTATTGATTTTGGCTTATAATAGAAGCCATTGCTTTAACTAAGCTCTTTTAGATACTTTATAGTACTATAAAAATGATATATCAATCTCTTTAATAAAAGATAAGTTTCAATATGAAATTTATAGATAATCTAGGTGGAACCATCATTTGATAGTTATGAGAGATTACTAGATTTGTGAAAGGAGAAGGAGAAGGACATTACTATAGGGCTCATAACTTGTTAAGCAGTAAAAATCAGACACTGTGAAAAGATCTATAAATAATGAAAACTAGTTCAGTGATGCAGATAATACTAAGATATATACTTACAGTTTAGTAATGTGAACAACACTGAGATGTGAAAGATAAGATATATAAAGGATAAAGGCTTTTTTTATGCTTAAATAATCAAATTAATAAATGAATAATAAATGAATTACAACTTGTCTACTCTGATTCTAATATAAAGGAGGAAAATGAGTAGAAGGCAGTGTTCATGACTCTGTAAGAGTTATTTGAACTAATAGTAATGTTTTTTGGTCTAACAATCTCATCTGTAATATTCCAAACAATGATAAATGAGATCTTGTAGAACTTGATTAATATTAGAGAAGTTGTAAGTCTTATTAATGATGTAATAGTAGGAATAGAGAAAGAAGAAAGACATAATGATGCAATAGAGATGTTAGAGACAATTTACACTTTTTGAGAGTATTCACAAATATAGTATAGAAGATGGAAAACAGAAGAGCAATTTAGCAATATGAAAAAGCAGAAGTGACCAAAAGTAGTACTATACAGATAATCAACCTTGGCTTTAATGGATAACATTGTGTGGTCATAATTTTGGATGATGGAAGCTTAGAGAGACTAAAGACAAGTGTAGTACAAGTTCAAGTTGATTATTAGATTAAGATACTATACATAGTAGCCAATTTCTTAAATATGAAAGTATAAATCTGATATTCTACTACTGTGCATACTATGAGTTGTTGTATACTACAGAGATTGTCTTTTGGAATTTTATGGAATTGATAAGAAATACAGAGTTTGGTCTTTAGATTAATAGATGATTAGAATGGAGTGTGATCTACACTGAAAAAGGGTGAGAAGAGTGAAAATGTTAGATGGTATATAACAAGAGGAAGTAATAAAGAGGTTAGCAGAGAGAAATTTGTATATAAAGCTAGAGAAGTGAAAGTAAAAGATAAAAGAAGTAGAATCATTAGGAGTAGTGATTGGACTAGAGAGAATAAAAATAGAGCAAGAAAAAGTGAAGGTAGTATTAGACTAGTTGGCTTTCAAAGGAGTCAAGGATATACAGAAGTTCTAAAGACTTACTAACTATTATAAATAATTTATCAGAGATTTTGTATTTATAACTAGTATTAGAATTGAAAACAGTGGACTCTTTTTTGTTTTTATTTCTCTTTTATTTTATTTATTCCTTTATTTGGAAGTTAGGGGTAGTATGATGTCACAGGTCACTGTCACACAAATTACATGACATATAGAATCTTGTAGAAGAATCTAGAAAGGATAATATTATATAACATGTACAATACATATTAGCCTTAAGAAAAACACATAGTCATTTAGGATAGGCTAAAGTAGTAGTACATAACCCATTAGGATTCAGTATATAAGATAGACAATCCTGTACAGAAATCTCTATCAAGTCCTCTTGTATTAGCCCAATATAAGATTCCCTTCTTTGATCAACTCTAAGGTCATTAAAATGTAATAACAAGGCTATCATATAACCTGGGAAAAAAAGAGCGGAAGTGGGAATGAGGATTGAGATAGGAGAAGTTATTTGAAGTATTGAAGAAATGGTTCACTATGGAACTTATTCTAGTAGTACTAGATTTAAATAAGAAAATAAAGATAGAGATAAATACATCAGATTATACTATAGAAGTGTTGTTGATGGAATGTAAGGATAGACAGTAGAGACTAGTAGCATACTTGTCAAAATGAGATAGAGAAAAACTATAAAATCCATAACAAGAAAATATTAGTGGTTATTAAAGAATTGGAAAATTGGAAACACTTGTTAAAAAATATCAAGTATAAATCAAAGTTTGGACCAATCATAAGAACTTAGAATATTTTATGAAAGTACAAAATTTAAATTGTATCCAAGCTTATTAGGCTTTATATTTGTCAATGTTTGACTTTACTTTGGAATATATGCTAGGAACAAAGATGGAGAAGACAAATAGACTAAGTAAGAGATTAGATTGGAAGATTAGGATAGAGAATGGTAATAACAATCAAAAATTAATAAAAGAAGAATAGATACAGAGAATAATGGAAATAGTAGTAGAAGAACCAGAAACAATGTTAGTAAAAAATCAAAAGAGCAAGAGAAAAATATAAAGAGGTATTTAGAATAGTAAAGAAGATAAAGAAAACTAGAGTGAAAGTATTGTTAAGTGACAAGTAGGAGATAGAAAGAGAGTTAGTGTTGAAGGAAGGGAAAATATATGTACTAAAAAATAAGAAGTTGAGGTTAGAAGTTATCTTGTTACATTATGATGTCACAGTAGCTAGACATAAAGGTAGATGGAAGATAATAGAGTTAGTGACAAGGAATTACTAGTGGCTAAGAGTGACAAAGAATGTTGGAAAATATATAGAGAGATGTAATTTATGTTAAAGAATGAAGAATATAATGGAGGCCTTAGTAGGAAATTTGATAATAAATGAGATACTGAAGAAGCCATAAACATACTTAATAATAGACTTTATTACAAAGTTGCCATTAGTGGCAAGAAAAATGTAATAATAATAATGTGAGATAGGTTGACTAAGATAGTATATTTTGTGGCAACAACAGAAGGAATATCAGCAAAAGGATTAGCAAGGTTTTTTTAGAAATAACATGTAGAAGTTGTATAAATTATTAGAGTGTGTATATTATAAAATGAGCTACTTGTTTGTGATATCTGAATCTTGGATATACTCTCAGAGATTTAGAAGTAATTTAGAAGTTTAATAATGATAATAATGATGATTAGGATCAATACAGATGTCAATGATAAATAATGAAGATTAATGTTGTTAAGTCTGAGATTTAATTCTCAGACACAGAAGTATTTATACAAAATAGTAATGGTCTATATATAAGTTATTTCTATCATATAATCAAAACTCATACTTGGTGGACTGTTATCTATCATAGTAGATGTTAGGCTAATTTTAGAAGATAACTAATTATATCACTATATTGATATGCTTGTATCTCTATTAATACTGATCTCTATATGATATATGATATATCATTAGAAATAGTTTGATGAGTATCTTTCAACACAAGTTCAATTGTACAAATCCATCTAGCCATTCATGAGATAATAGCTAACAAAATTTTTACAGTTACTAATAGCCTGATATCTCAGTTATTTGTTGTCACTTTTGTACATCCCACATGTTTGTAAATATTTCTTATTTGGAACTTTCCAGTATAACTTAGTTTGTAAAAATTAGTTTACTAGTTGTAGAGATACAAGCTGAATAAAGTTTATGACAAACTTGATGGAGTACCAAGTACAAAATTTTTACCTTATATATGCTAGACTACTAGTCTATGTTATACTAACCTTAGTCTACCCTAAAGACTATGCCATTGACATATAGGATGACAATGATGGGTAATATCATTGTTCTAGAATCTTTTATATTCTTCTGTATAACACATGATTATGTAATCATAACTTGTGACTGATATTTGACATCATGCTAATCCCTAACCCTAAGTTCAAAATAAAAAATAAAGTGAAAAAGAAAATTGAAATAAGAAAGAAAAATAAAATCATCTTTGATTCTGATATACTAGTTTTGCTCTATCTCTTTATATATTATCACCTCCTACACCCTATCATCATCACCAATACTAATTAATTCTCCACTCTTTTACTATAACATGAGCCAACATGGCTCAATCAATTATAAACAGATCATTTAGCAACAATAAGAGTAGCATGTAGGCACAGATCCAAGTATTGCTAGTAGGAAGAGCTGAGATAGTAGTCTTCCAACCTAACACTGGATCAAACATTGATAAAAATTAAGCAGAAAAGAGATTATACTAGAATACAATAAGAACTATGCAACACTATCTCTTAATTATATACTAAGAGTTCAAAGAGGATGATATTAGTGTCAGGAATTTAGAATACATAAAATCCTTAAGAAGGCTCTCATGAAAGCAAAAGAATAAAGTTAAGAAGAATATTAAAAGAAATATACAAGTAGCATCTGCTTGCAAATATTTTCCCTAGCTAACTCACTTCTAAACAATGAACCTTATACTGTGTAATAAGTTTCTTTGGAAAATCTAGTGAATAGATTGCAAAGCTTCTTAAGAGCCTCTAATAATACTATCCATCCCAGGTAATGCATCCCAAAGACATCTCTCAAGTTGAATTTTATAACTGAAGATATTAACTGATACTTACCTTGCTAGTCTTTCCTAAACTGCTAGAACTCTATGAAACTCATCTAAAAGTGATAGTAGATACTAATGATGCCTACTTGATAAAATAGTGATTAAACTACTCTTGAGTGGGAATATCTGGATAGAGATTCTCTCTCTTACTTCCCTTCACTTATAGCTTATGTATTATTCTAAAAATACAAAGAATGAAACTAGAGAATGGAGACTGAAACTATAATGCAGCTCTCTGATATCTTATGAACATATGGACATTTCTTCATCTACAATCCAATATCAATCTGATGATTGATTCCTACTTGTGAAAGCTCATTCCATTCTCTTTTTACTGTTTCCATGGCCACCCCTTCTCACTCTACTATTCTGAACTCTGTTAGCTTCCAATATAG
>Ga0157366_1001003_pt1 | contig 11851 bp, 19 predicted proteins | sample AttbisABBM1_FD_113149 | JGI IMG/M metagenome (GOLD analysis project Ga0157366, IMG submission 113149) | Fungus gardens microbial communities from leaf cutter ant in Botucatu, State of São Paulo, Brazil - Atta bisphaerica ABBM1 | ecosystem: Host-associated > Fungi > Mycelium > Unclassified ...
AAGCAAGATCCTAAGAATACTTGCTGTTCTCCTATGTAGACACCTCACAAGGGGAGATATAGCATAGAGCTGTTAAGCAAAAAAGGTATAGATCACATCCACAAAAGGTAATATATTTGAAGTGTACTAGTGGGCTTTGATACAAACAAACAGCTAGACTTCTCCTATTTAACTAGTATACCCCTTATGCTTAGAGCCCAGCAGTTCTTCTTGACTAAAAGACAGTGTTTGCTCTTTGGTCAAGGATAGTAAAAGAGTAAGTAAGAGAGGGTCCTGTGTTGGACAGTCTCAAGAAAGAGAATTGAGTTCTAATGTTACAAACTCAAGTCCTTAGAGTAAGACAAGTGGATGAATCTTGTATTGGGTTAACACAAGAGAACTCAATAGAGAACTCCATATAGAAACATCTATCTTATATACTAAACTATGATGGTCCATGTTACTACTTCTCTAGCTTACTCTAAAGACCATGTGTACTACATATTGTTATGACATTATCTATTTAGAACCTTCTATATCTTTCTCTGTGACCTTGTGACTTGTGGACTGTGTCATCTGATGTGACTGGTATGTGACAGTGTGATCTTGTTACTCTAATCCTAACCCTAGGTTCAATAAATAGAAAAATAAAAAAAGAAATATTAAACAAAAAAGCTGATATCTAAGCTTTGCATTTCTGATATATGAAAGAATGAATTTCATTCCTCTTACACATGTGATATATATAGTTAGTACAACATATACAAGGCTGTTGTCCATATCTGGTTGTATTAATCTATGGATAAGTCTCATACTTATATTATACTTATGTTCAAATGTTTGAATAAAAGAAGAATCTTATATTGATTTACACAAGAGAACTAACTCAGTGGAGTTCCAGTATAAGTGAGTTTACTCTGGTACATGGTTTATGTGCACCTTACATTTAGCTTATCCTAAATGCTATAAGTCATATATATAAGAGTTATTATATAATATGATGTATCCTTCTTAGATCATTGTGACCATGACTGTGACCAACCTGTGACCATTGTTATAGTCACATGTGACATCACATCATTTCCCTTTACTAAGTCCAAAATAAGAAAAGACATAGAGAGAAATCAAGATAGAAAGAGAGACTTAAATAATAGGAGAGGGATAGGAAAGAGACAAGTCCACCATCTTCAAGTCTGACATTTTGTAGTGTTAAAGAACGGTAGCTATGTGTTATCTCATTTTATCCTGGAATTCCAATTGTGTTGTATTGCTGGAGTTTTTTGGGCACTGACTCATTCCCTTACACCAACCTTAGTTTGGACAGTGTATGCTTGGAATGAAAAGTAGGATCAAGAATCAAACCTAAGTTCTCAAGTGAGAAACTAAAGAAAAATTCTATGCTCGACTTGAATGTCGCCCCACTACTTGTTGTAGTTTGAACAAAGATGAGCATGTTGACCATCAGAGACCATTACTACTATACTACAAGAGGGAGACGTTCAACAACATCAGAACTATAGTGGACAGTTCTCACGATTCACACAAATGGTCTCATGCACCATGTTCTATCCATTTATGGTTACACCGTCTGTGAAGAGTGGACATCACGCGACGATGCGCTCTCATGACATGTGGAGTAGGAAGTCAGGGCTGGGAACGAAAGGTGCCTTTTTCCTCGGGGAACGATCACATTGAACAAAGTGCCGAGGTGATGCGATCATAACGTTTCATGATTTTGACGTGCGGATGTGGCCTTTTTTTGCCTTGGCACGATTTGGAGGCTGTTTGGGGTGTTGAGATGGAGAGGGTACTTTTTGAGGCTGTTGATGGTGTGGGCCGTGGCGAAGGGTGTCTGGGTCGAAATCTTCCACGACGGTGACGGTAGCGAGGGCTTGATCGTCTTCGTAGGCCTGATCGCGGTGTTTGGCATGAATGCCTAACCACTCGTCTTGGTGATCGACTGAGCCTGGTCATGAGATGTCAATGGACGGACTGAGTTGTGTAGATGAAATCAAGTGCACCATAAAAGGACTGGACCTGACGGGTATTTTCTGCGGCCTGATCTCGGAGAGCACGGCGTCGCTAGAAAGAGAAGGATGATAAGTTGAGTTGACAGATGATGATGATGATCGATCGTCAGCACCTCACGGCGAGCCTGCAAGCGCTGAAGTTTTTGGCGTTGGAGAGCCCTGTTGCGAGCGGCGTCTAGTCTTGCTTTTTTGCGCTTGTGGAAGCCAGTAAGGAAGTCACTAGGTGGAGAGAATTGAGTGTGGAGAGAAAGAAAAAAGAGAAAACAGACCGGCGTGCATCGTCGTCAAAGAGGATGGTAGACATGTGATGAGTCATCTGAAGGGGAGCTTATATAAGAGAGAGAGAGTGTGTGTGTTGGTTTTCTGACTGCGATTCATGGCTCGGGTGGTGGAATGGCGGCCGACGAAGATTATGAACATGCGGGATCTGTCCAACGACGACGACTTTATTTCTCATCTCCTCGTCGAGAAACTCGGCACTGGCGCTGTTCCTCTTTATGTTCACAAGATGGATCCTACCCGCCGTCTCCCCAAGACCGATGCTGCTCAGCTTCTTCACATTGTCCGTCGTGTGCGTTGTCGGTCCTATCTTCACATTGACTGACTCATTGACTGGCTGACTGACTTATCACAGCTTGTTCTCTCCAGGTCCTCCCTGCAGAATGCGGTCCGTCATGCCATCGACGAGCTCCTCCTGTGGGTCCTCCTCTTCCTCTCTCTCTCTACTCTTCTCATCCCTCTCAATACAGTCTCCCTCCTGTTCGTTACTACCTCAGGGCATACACCCAGAAGCAGATCAACGCTTTTGCCACGTGCGCATTCTTGCTTCTCTCTCTCTCTCTCTCCCTCACTCCCTCACTTACAGCCACGCCTCCCGCTACTTTGAACTCTACAACCCCTCCGGCTCCATCGAGATCGCACATACCTCCCGCTACTCCCACAGATCCGGCAAGTCCGAGCTCTGTATTCTTGCCACACGCCAGCTTGCCCCTGGCACCGTCATCACAGAACTCAAGGGCTCCATGGCCAACCTCACGGACCAGGAGGACAGGGACCTCAAAAAGGCCGGCCTCCGCTCAGGTGACATCAGGCGTGATTTTAGTGTCATCCACTCAAAATCCATGAAAAAGAATCACCTCTTCCTGGGTCCTGCCCGGTTTGTCAACGTAGGCGCTCTTTCTCTCTCTCTCTCTCTTGTTCCTTTTCACCCACCCACCCTCACAGCATGACTGTAACAACAACTGCGAGCTCTTTCGCGAAGGCAGGTACATCACCTTTCGTGTCCTCAGGTCCATCCATGTTGGCGAGGAAATTACCGCCCACTATGGCGATGGCTACTGTGGGTCCCTCTCTATAGACATATATATACATCCCTTCTCACCTCTCTACTCCTTCTTCTAGTCGGCCGCAGGAATCGCCACTGTCTCTGTGAGACCTGCGAAAAGAATGCTCGTGGCGGCTATGCCCTCGAACAGGACGACGACAACCTCGAACCCAGCGATTCCACCTCCAATTCCGATGACAGCGATTCAGATTCAGATGTCTTGCGTCCCAAGTCCTCATCACACGCCCCTCTCAATGTCAACGAACGCAGAACGCGCAGAGGCGTCTACGCTACCATCATCGCCCGCGAAGCTGACAGCGACGAGAGCGAAAATGAAGAGGACAACAACAAAATCCCTCTCGCCGGTGCAAATGACATTCCCACCGACGGAGAGATCGAACTCACAACTGAAATAGATATCGCTTCAGAACTTACTTCTCTCACCCCTTCCATCCCCAGTCCCGATACCTTGACCCCTGCCCCCGATCCTCCTCTTCCTCGCTTTTCTTCCTCCCTCAGTTCCCTTTCATCCGTCGGTGATGCATGCGATTCTTCCACGCCCTTTTCCTCACAGACACAACAGACACAACAAGCCATGCCCCAAGCACCGCCGCTGTCTGCCACCCCTACCAAACGTCTCACCAGATCCACGTCTGCCTTGTCTGCAGAAAAGGCCGCAACCTCTTCATCAGAGACCCCCAAACGTGATCACGACCTCGTCCCTGTCAAGAAGGAACAGGTCGAGCCACGTGTTCTGCGTACACGTCCTTTTGCACCCACCGTCCCTGAACCACGCAAATTCCCACAGAAACCTGACACGCCTCGAGGCGCCGATGGAAAAATCTTGCCTACTTGCGCGACTTGTAACAACATTCTGCCCCTTATCTCCGTCAATTCAAAGGTGGTGTGGGGACTTGGATTTGAGAACGGCAAGAAAAAAAAGAAGCATGATTGCCCAAGGTATGCCATTTTTTGCCCTCTTCCCTCCCTTTTTCCCCAATGGCCCCTTATGTTCTTATTCGAATAGGTGTCTCCGCCATTTTGCCATCTATCATCAGCCATGGCCTCGCCGTGTATCTGCTCATAGGGGCACTCCCAGGGAAGAATCCACGCCCGCATCCGACGCCAGTAAGCGCGTGACCCACAAGTCGCTTCCCGTCCTGGATCACAAGCTTGCCGCCGCCGTCTCAGCGAGTAAACGTACACATAAGGAAGATTCTCCCCAAGAGGAACTGGCATCCAAGCGGCGAAAGACAGATTCGCTCCCTTCTGTCGTTGTCAAGGTAAAGCTCCCCACTACTGCGGCACTTAGGCCCTCTACGAGCAGTGCTCCTCCTCCTGCTTCCGGAGTGCCATCGGAGACACCGGTTCCTGTCGTACCTGAATCTGGCAGGCGCACAAGAGGCAGACCTCGACTGTCTGACAAACCCGTCAACAACCCTTCTTGCTCTTCTTCCTCTCCCTCACGTCTGACCATTGTCAAGGTCGAAGAGACTCCTGTCGACCTTCCCCCAAAATCGAATGTTTCACAACCCCGTAACACGAATGGTCGATTTGGCAGGAAGGATGCACTGTTCAAGGCTCAACAACGTGCTGCCAAATCGGCGAGAGAGGGAACTCCTCCATCACGCAAGGAGAGATCGGAGCCCTCCAAGCCTACTCGTTTTTCTCTTCGCAGAAAACGAGCAAATGACGAGATGGATGAGCGTCTCAGGAAGAAACCATTATTCCAACCGCCAGTTCAAAAAGTCCTTCCTCGTCGTATTCCCGCGTTCAGGGGAGCTAGTCTTGTGTCAAATCCGAATCCTCTTCGTTTTGCACTCCAGGTCTGGGCCAATCCCGTGTTGTGTAATGAAGGAGAGGAAGAGGAACCAGTGTTGTCCTCATCGGAGGAGGACGATCAGGGACCTGAAACTCCCGACGATCAATTATCACCCCCAGCCAACATGGTCGACTTGGACCATGAGACTCTCCGGGACGTCCCAGTCTCTTCTGTCGACGTCAAAGCCACGATTCTACCGAGAGCTCCGTTGACGTATAAGCCTTCGCCATTTACCTTTGCGAAACGCCGATGGGCATCTTCTGGTCTTGGACCTGTGGACACAAATGCAAAGAGGCAGGGCGGTCTGGGAGAACGGACAGGTCGGAGAGTACCGGGATCTGGGGTTGGAGGAGGGGGGGGAGGAGGAGGTGGTGGTGATGATGATGATGAGGTTTGTAGTTGATTATTGTTATCCGGTGTTGAATGTGTTGTGTTTACAGCTTTCTCTTGTGTGTGTGTGTAGGTGAGCGATGAAGGGCTTCACCCGACACCATTAAGTCATTTTAGTTGTCCTTCGAATTCTGAAGACGATGATGACGATGATGAAGAGTCTAGTGTTGCGGCGGCATTGGAACTTGTCCATGTTTACCCGGTGGTATCGAGACCTCCTCCCCGCGTTCACCATTTAAAACTCAACCAGTCTATGCCGTTTTGTTCGCAGGATTATTCAAACACTACGAAACCTACGTTTATCCATGCAGGATGGGGCGATGCGTATTCTGGATAGTTTTTTTTTTTTTGTGATTCTTAGCTCTCGCTCTCTTGTTGCTCCTCGCTTTCTTTTACATTTCTTGATAATGGTAACTTACTGATCATTTATTCTTCATCTGTATATCCTTATTTTTTTTTGATTTTGATTGTCCATGACTTTATTTATTTTTGTAATTCAAACGAAAAAACAATTGATCAGGCACACACACCCACCCACCCACAGTGTTCTAGTTTTTCTTTCTTTTTTTAGAATCATCGTCTATACATTGAACAAAAAAACGTATCGCTTTCGAGAAAAAAAAAGTTTGTTGAAAGAAAACTTCTTCAAAAAGAAGTTTACTGAGCACCATCAGGTTTAAGTGAACTTTTGCCAGCTCGGAGAATTTCGTCCGTTGAGAGTAAATTGATGGCAATGACAGAACTGGAAAGGAAAGGGGGGTGGGGGGGTTAGGGGAGGTCAGAGACTGGATTTTTTTGCGATGATGATTTTCCAAACAAAAAACTTACCAAGAATGAAGCATTTGTCTCTTGACTCGGTAATTATCCCAAATCCCTTCAACAGTAGGATCAAAAGGTTCGCCTGATTCCAAATCAATTCCAACAACGTGACCTTGAGCTTGCTCGTCCTTGAGAGCAGGAAGAAGGAGAAGAAGAACATGAGAACATGTATATATAATATATACAATATATATCAACCTCACCTGAAGAGAAACGACCACATCTTGAACATCAAATCCACCATTCGCAGCCAACGTCTTCGGAATCACAAGTAAAGCATCCGCAAACGCTTGCACACCCATCTTAGCACGACCCTTTGCCAACTTCTTCACCGGACCACTCAAATAAGCCGAACACGCTACTTCAAAAGCACCTGCTCCCGGAACCAAAGTTCCATCCTCAATCGCGTTCTTAACCGTACGCAAACCATCACGAAGCGCATCTTGAACTTGTTGAATCGTATGTCCATTAGGTCCTTTAATGAGCAAAGTCACAGATTTGGGATCTTTGACTTGTTCAACAAAGGTGTATTTCTCTTCGCCAAGTGTATGCTCGTAGACGAGTCCGGCCCAACCAAGAACATCAGGTGTCAGATCATCAACGGAATTTTGGGCGGCACCACCACAGAGTAATTGCAGACTATTGCCAGTAGTTCAGGTAGATGATATTTTTTTTAAAAAACCCGTTGAAAAAAAAGAAAAAAAGTACAACTCACCGTTCCATGTTACGACGCTTGGCTCTCCGAAGTGCAAGAATGTCATTTTTCGCGAGCAGATCCAAACTCATCGGATCAATGCCTTTTTGGTTGATGATGACAAAGTTCTTTTTCTTCTCTTTCGAGTCGACGGCCTGATCGCATACGAGGTTCTTGAGTTCGATAATCTTTTTGACCTTGGCATCTGTAAACCGTCTCTCGGATTCTACCAGTTTCTCCCTCTGTTCCGCCGTAGAATAGAAGAAGCTAGAGTTTACCTCACTGGAATACAACAGCTTGATCAAACAATAGAAAAGGCTTAATCAGGGAAAGAATTTTCCGTACGTCTTTTCATATTCCAGGCTGACATTGAGGGTTAAAATAAATGCGTTCTCTACTCGCTTGGGCATATCAGGGTGACGTGCACCATGATCCAGAACGAGGCCTCGAACAAGTTGCGTTTCTGATGCTGTACGATGTTGCATCTTCATGATTTCAACCATATGGAGATCAATGGGCGGTCGGAATGGTTCTTCTGAATCTAGGAATCAATAACGTTAATCACTCAATACGGTGGGGGAGAGGGGGAGGTCTGAATCACCTGCCGCAGGGGGCGGAGGACGAACCGTAAGCACAGCATCAACTACGTCCGCCGCAAGTTTCTTTGCAAGAGCCGTGTTCAATTTAGTTGCCAGTGAAGTATGAGCGATGTTGATCAAGGTTTCCCGATCAGCTTTCGTGGGGACCTTGAACTCATCCAAGAACTGTAGGTGTTTTTTGAAATCATGATGAGTACCAACTCCCCCTCGACGCTTGAATGTCATATCCAAAACTTCCACACCTTCAAAGCATCTTTCTTCGCTAGATCAAATCCTTCCGCAATAATGGTAGGATGCACCCCTTCCGACGTATATCTCTCTGCTTGTTTCAGTAATTCTCCGACGAGTAACACAACTGAAGTAGTTCCATCTCCGACCTGATCATCCTGTGCAACGGCCGTTCGTGCCACCATGGCGGCGGTAGGATTCTGAATTTGCATCTCAGAGAGCAGCACCTTGCCATCCTTTGTGATTTTGATTTCACCAGCACCATCCACGAGCATCTTCAGCGTTCCTCTCGGTCCTGGGGAGGATCATAGGTCAATAATATCGCACTCAAGCGAATAGAGCCAGCCCAACCGAGATTCCCCTTGACCACATTCGCAAGACCTACTGCACCAGTGGTGTTTACCTGATTATACATTCAGTTCGAAACGGTGCTGGGAAACAAGGACATCATACCTGTAAAGCAGCCGCACGCCGCACACTCTCAGCCTTTGGATTTATCAATTCAATGCTGGATGACATGACTGGCCAGTTTTCGATATTACGACGCGTCCCAAATGATCGGTCGGAGTTCAGAATGATTCCAAATCAGGGATTTTCATGTCACTAACCGAGGTATTATATTACGAAATAGTAAAAAAACATCGAGAGCAGTGCGACAGAGCATTCCGATGGCAAGCATGAAAATTGGAAAAGCAGCAGCATTACAGTAATATTAAGTCATCCGTGATGTGGGTCGTGTATCTTCACCTCCACCACCCTCCGGATGCTCTCGCAGCCATTGGGCATCTAAATCTTTCAAAAGTTGTCTGAGCAGCCCGATAGGTTGGACATTACTGAAATCAGGACGGTAATTTTCCTTGAGCATTTCGAGCACTTTTGGGTTTTCATCCCGTTCGCCTCTCTCCCCGTATAGGTCGAGGAGCCGAAGCATCTCCCAGCACTCCGATAGAAACCTACGAGGGTCCTCAACTCCAAGTCCTTGGGCGATATCAACCTACAAAAAAGATAAATGGAACTTACTTATCTCTAAAGGTGGAAGACTCACCTCAGAGATTTTGTGCGATGATGTGGTCCCTGGCACTGGAAGGGTACGACCGACATACTTCTTACAAATTACATCAACTTCACGGTATAATTTGATCGTGTCAAGCAACACAGGACTTTCAATCAACCTGACGCAATTAGAGAACGAGGTGTCGATCGACATGAGCTCATCAAACATATCCGAGACGACTTGATGAATCTCCTCCGGGGTTGGGTCGAAACCTGGAGCTTTGAGGTCGGACCTAACATCCATACTATCGCCTTGCCCATTGGTGATGGGGAATGAGGCTTCTATGAGACGTCTCTTCCGAGGATATGACGATGAAAGAGTACGGGAGACGGCGAGGGCCTCATAGTCGTCAATACCATGACCAGAAGCCTGGATACTGAACGGCATTCGCCGTAGCAGTGATGTCGAGACATAATCAGGTGAACTTTGGTCATTACAAGACGGACGTTTCCTGGAAGCCTCTGAGCTATGTCTTCCATCATCGAGGTGCTGATAAGAGTAAGGAAGATGGGAAGATTGGGAAGGCATGTGTGACGAGTGATGTTGTTGAGACTGAGAGTGGTATCGCTGTTGTGGCGAAGGCGATCGAACGTGTCGGTAAGGATGATAATGTGACTGAGAAGATACATGAGCATGAGATTGAGAAAAGGTCGGGGAGCCGTGCCAAGGCATCCTCCAGTCGGCACTAGGCTTTGGTTGAGCGCCAGGCGTCCACTGAGGAGAGTAAGTTACACAACAATTACGGCGGACTTGAGACTTACATATTCAACAGAAATAGGGATAGTCCTATCAGAAGCTAAAGCGAGATTCATCGAATTATATCGGTCCTCTTGTTCAGTGGTTATTCGAAGAAAACATTGGCGGTATGCTCCACGCTGGGTAAAGACTTTGGCTGGTCCTACATATATGGAAACCCTTTAAAAACGTTGGAAGAGAAGTGGGCGTGTCACTGACCATCGATTCTAGAAGTGCTGGACTGGAGAGCCTCGCTCTAAAAGGGAAAATGAGCCTGAGTGGTGAATCGAAACAAGCATCAGGTTCACCAAATCTTTGGCATCACACCATAACTCTTCAGGACGACCGCCGCTCCAGCAGCGAATGAAGACTTCTGCCAATAGGTGATCGGGAGGATTTTGTCTATTGTCCTCAATCAATGCAGTCACTAGGCGATCATTGCCTCTTGGATGTGGAAGTTGATTGGGTCGGCCTGATGTGTCGTGAGAAATGACCGGTGGAAAGTAGATCTGTACACACGATGTCCCAGTTCTTTCCCCTTTTTATGATGTGCTGATGATTCACTAGGCGGAGGGCCCATCATAACATCTGCATTGCGAGGATCAATTGACGATGTGCGCGAGCGATCAGGGCGAGGTGTCCGGGATTCGTATTCATAGTTTCGGCGATAATAATTGGTGGGTTGCGAGTGGCTGACCGACGTATGGTTGGCACCAGAGATTGTTGATGAGAGATCCGTAGGACCAGACGGTGCTTTAGAGGCACGAGGGCCTGATTCGATTTGTGGGGAATCAGTGTTTGGTTGAGAGGGCTGAGATGACACCAGTGCACGGGTTTGGTAAGCAGAACAAGATCTGGCTTGAGTTGGGCTTGTATTAGAAGGCCTGTCGCGAAGAGTTTTATTAGGCTGAGAGTGAACTGGCTGAGACTTGGAGCTGCGGGTTACACTTTTAGGCTTCAGGCCGGTCATTATAGTTCCTTGAGTGGGTGGAATGGGGGGTGCAGCAGGGGAAGAGAAATGCTCGGGTCCAGATGTGGATGGGGTCCCCTCTATGCCTGACACTGAAGTCCTGTATGCAGAAGCGTAAGGCCCTTGTCCGCGGAGAACGGGAGGACCATCATTCGGAGTTGCACTGTATTGGGAGAGACGGAATCTTCCTGTGATGAATGAAGTATCATCCGCTTGTTTCACCTTTTTGGTGACCGTCTTTGCAATTTCTTTTGCGCCCTTCTGCACAGCTGATTTATCGGATGAAGTGCTCATTGCGGAAAGATGTGGCGATGTTGTTGCGGACGAAGGTGGGGGCCCTGAAGTTAGGCTCGTCGACGACAGAGGAAGTCCCAGTGCAGCAGAACTTGTGCTGGAGGAAAATGTTCCTGGGACTGCAGGCGGTACTTCTTGTCCGGGAAGCAGAACGGGGTCCCCTGGTTTGACCGAAGCCTCATAGATATTTATATGTTTGGTAGGAACGATGCGAAACGCTAGCCCTTGGTGGATGGCGGACTGATCTTGTTGTGGGCTTGGATCACGAACAATGATTTGTGGTGCAGCCGTCTCGCTGAATTCGGATTCTAGGGACTGCCTTCTTGATGGCACCTGGAAATGCGGTCAAATTGGTTATACAACACATAATAAACGGCGTACGATCTCAGGACTCGATTCCCTGCTGCTTCTAGAGGAAAGTTAGTGCCGATGGACGCGAATAAGAGCTGGTCCCGGACTTACGATGAATCGGTGGCTTCCCTGGGCGGTCTGTCTTTTGTCAAGCTCGGGGACCGGGACATGAACTTTTGGACAAAGGAAGACCACCCACAAGAAGGACGAGGAGAGAAAGTGGAAAAAAAGAAGAGTGCGAGTGATGCCTTGCAAGGGATCGTGACAAGGACCCACAAATTGGGAATATTGGGAATACCGTGTCCTGGATCACGTGGGACCCATTGTGAGTATCATATCATCTACAACTGGCGCCCATAACCTGCACCGACAGTGCTTTTTCGACAGTGCTTTTTCGACCGCGCTATCGCCAATGTCCAACCAAGCTCTTTCGGACACCATATCACTGCTTTTAAATTATTGTGTTGTCGCTGATCATGTCGTGGCTCCAGACTTTCCTTTTATGTGACACGCCAAGATTTCCATTTATGGTAAAACAAACAAAGGAATCGATATATCCGCC
>Ga0157366_1001007_pt1 | contig 11826 bp, 17 predicted proteins | sample AttbisABBM1_FD_113149 | JGI IMG/M metagenome (GOLD analysis project Ga0157366, IMG submission 113149) | Fungus gardens microbial communities from leaf cutter ant in Botucatu, State of São Paulo, Brazil - Atta bisphaerica ABBM1 | ecosystem: Host-associated > Fungi > Mycelium > Unclassified ...
GGATTCGGTCAGATTTAAGTGCATGGTTTATCTCCTTCTGGTTAATGGCGTTGATATTTCGCCGTGGTGGTTATTCGTCGAACGTGATGCCGGAAAAATGCGCCATCAGGTGCAGCATGTCGGCAATGTCATCGACTTTCTGCTGAATGGCTGGCGTGGCTTTCAGGATGCGCGTGACAGCGGTTCTGAGTTCGCCCATATAGCGGTTTGCAGACTCGCCCAGCGCCGTTTTGTCTGTATTGCTCTGGTACTTCATCAGGGCTTTACTGACGTGGTTTTGCAGGGTATCAAGCTCGCTGAGCGCGCTTTTCTCCCATGCGTCGAAGCTGAATGTGCTGTTCGTGTTGCTGATGCTCATGATGTTTCCCCGTTGTCGCTGGCGGCATCCCCTGCCGCCGTGGGTTATGCTTATGGACGGGCTTCCAGGCGCAACATGGCCTGAGCAAAATTTATGTTGTTACAAAGGTCTTTACGCGCGATGTCCCACGCCTCACGCCCGATAACGCCGTATAAGCGGATGGCATGATCTTTAGCCTGCAACCACGGCTGCACGACATGAAACGACACAAGCGGGTATGAACGTTCCCAGCACAGCACGCCTTCCCTGTGAACGTTGTCGCTCATCAGGCTGAGAAGACGCAGGATTTCCTCAGCCTCATCTTTCTGGCTCAGCTGGAGATTCCACACGCCGCAAAGCTCGATCAGGTATGACTTTTGCTCTGCGATAACACAGGCCAGACGCGCTTTTGGGTCTGAACCCCATCTTTCGGAAGATTCTTTGGTGGCGGTTTTGACGTTGACGTTCTGTGTGTTCATCCTGCTTTTCCTCTTATCTGGTGGTTAATCCATCTCTCGGTGAGTTCCCTGGCGGCAAAGGGCAAAGGAGCAACGGCGGGGCGGCAGGAGAAGGGCGGAGACAAAAGTTTTTGCGGTCCTTCGCAAAAAGTTTTGGCGGAGTTCATTTCACCCTTCGGATGACGACGCGACGGTGCTACGACCAGCCCTCCGCCCGGGAACGGACGCGAGATGGCTCACCAGAGGTATGAGAAGAGGATGAACACACCCGACACGGCGGAACGACGTGGCGTCAGCAGACTGTCGGCAGTTTTACCGCCGACAGGGTGAAGCGGCGCGTCCGTTTACGGACGCAGCAAGCGCAGGGGTTGACGTTGCGTCAGGATGGACGCCCGGAGGGCAGAGACAGCTTGCTGGCTCTGTTCACGACAGCCGTGTCCCGTCAGGGACGACGCCCGTGTGTTGCCGTTTCGGTGAAAACAGCCAGTTCATTAGCCAGACCCGCCAGCGTATACCGTTTTTTATCCGGTACATTACCCCGCAGCAGCAGGCTGTTAACCAGAAAAGTGTCCAGCACCGGCATTCTGCGCAGACATTTAATGATGTTATCCGAAAAGCATGTGTGCAAAAAAATCGCGACAGGCCGTCAGCCATCTTCAGCCTGCCAGCGATACAGACAGCTCAGGGACAGGTTCAGTTCATCGGCAATACTCCGCACCTTTTCACCCGTTTCGTTGCGGGTCTTCATTCTGCGCACGGCCTCCCACCGGATCTCTGCGCTTACCCTTTTCACGGCAGGGGAGGTTTCCCATATCCGGTTTATGGTCGCCGTTCTGGAGGATGACTTTTGCTGTAGTGCTGAGGGGCTGCTTCGGTCTTTTTTCCTGGCGTACCCTTCCGCCATCATCCTGACCTGCAGGTCAGGGTCCAGCTCGCCGCTCCGGATACGTCTGATAACGTTGTCCCGGCATCTGGCTGAGTGTTCGGCACTGGCAAGCGGGACATGTTTCGCTATACCCCAGCGCTCGCGATATTCGCTTACCGACATCTCATGTGTCATACGCAGATGCGGAGCCAGGAAGGAAAACACCCTGCCGCACTCCCTGCAGACGATGTTCCCCCGCGTATTCCGTTCTGTTGCCATCACTCCACCTCCCTGCCGTCGCCGTATCCCTCAGCCCAGTCGGTAATCTGCGCATCAAGTACGTCCAGCTGCTTCTCCACTTCTTCGGCCAGCATGTTAAAGTCGCACTCCAGACCACCACTCAGGCCATCCCACTCAACCGACATATCGGTGAGCTTGTTTATCATCGTCTTCAGGCGTTTAAATTGACTGCGGGCAATTTTCAGTTCCTGCCCGTACGGATTTGCTCTCCTGCTCATATCCCCTCCCGGAACGTCAGCTTGTTCGGTACCATCCAGTGCTCCAGCTGTCGTACGGGAACGGAAGCCTCTTCTGTCAGCAATCCGGCCTCGAACGCCATGCTCCAGAGCGGTTCGCGGGCAAATTCATCCCGCTCCAGAGCCGACAGGGAAGGAAAGCGCTCGCTCCAGCGCCAGAACATCTCCTCCAGGTCGTACTGGCGCAGTTCAGTCCCCGACCAGCGCGCGCTCCAGCTGCTGACCGTTTCCGGTGTATGGAGTGCCAGCTCAATCTCCGCCTGCCCCGCCAGCGCCAGGTATGCCCGCTCACGCTGACACTGTTCTTTGTGGCGCTGGCGGGTGTATTTTTCATCCCGCAGGGCGTCCTGACCGCGAACCCGCTCGGTCTGCTGAAAGGCCACCTCCGGAAAGAGGCGCTGACCCGCACCGACAGGAAGCGGCAGCCAGCAACACGTCCCGCGACTTTCAATCAGGGCATCGATAGCACTGAGCCAGCTGTCCCTGCAGCCCCGCAACTCCCGCGCCGTCAGCACCGGCGCAAAATGATGGATTTCCCTGATAGTGATGCGCGTGCTGCCCGTGAGCCGGCGAAAAAAGGCGCTGGCATACGGATACATCGTGGACACCGCGCCGCGCGACCGCCTGCGTTCAACCTCAGCGATGGCCTCCATCGCGGCGCGTCGCTCAGGGCTGAAGGGAACGAGGGAGAGATGTGAGGGGATCATGCCGTGCCCTCCGCTGCCAGAATGCTGATGATGCTGGCCTGAGAGTAGCCGTCCGCATCGAGACGCGCCGTCAGACTGACGGTGTGGATGATAAGCTCCGGCTGGTAGCTGCTCAGGGTACGAATGACGGAAAACGGGTGACCGCTGGCGGGCACAAACACCACCATCCACGCCGGACTGATGGCACCAGGACTGCACACCGCAATATGGTCATTGCCGTGCGAGGGGGTAAAGCGTATCTGTACGGGGAAGAACCCGCCGAACTCGCTGCGGTACTCGCCGTTCATGTCCCAGTTTTCAGGGCATGACAGGTCACACATAACGGCGTGGGTCAGTTCACGGCGATAGTCTTCGCCGCTGTCGCGCCAGTCCTCCATCTCGTCAGGTGACATGGTCTTCAGCACATCGGGGGTCAGAACAGTCTGCATGGGTATCTCCTTATTGCCGCCCCGCAGGGCGGCTCTCCGTTATCAGGCGGCGTGTGCCGTGTCAGTGGTGTCGTTGTCAGTGCTGTCGGTATCGGAAACAGCGTCGTCAGCATCGGCCTTACCCGCTGGCTCCGGTCCTTTCAGCCATGCCGGAACCCAGCGGGTGTGCTGCATAAAGTGCTCCGCATGCGCTGCTGCATCGCCCTTCTTCATCTTCTCCGCATCACCCGCCGCGCCCGTCAGCCCCACCTCCTTCAGGGAGGCGACAATCTGCGGATGTTTCAGGCTGCCGAAGTAGTTGTCCTTCGTCGGCTGCCACCAGTCCCGCAGGTGGAACCCGATTGCCGCCTCGACCGTATCGAGAGTGCTGCGCGAGGTGTGCCCCATATCGCGGGTCTGTACCCCGTCCACGGAACAGGCCGTGCAGAAGGCCATGAGCGACATCAGAACCCCGCCGTCGAGTGCAAAGAAGGTCGTGAAGTTCTTCTCCCATCCTTCCGGCAGCAGGGCTTTCAGCCGCGCCCTTTCGGTCATCAGGATGTCAAACGCCGCGCCGTCCTTACCGGACGGGGCGTTCTCCGTCAGACTGCTGTGGGACACGGTCAGGCTGATTCGGAACGGATGCGTCGTGGTCAGACAGCCAGAAAAGACGCAGGTACACATGCGCCAGACCATCAGCGCCACCGCCTTTTCGGGCTGCTGCATCAGCGCCGCCTGTACCGCCAGCGTGCGCTCGGAGGTCATTTTCGTGAGCAGCGGGACGCTGATCCCTTCTGCGGCATCGGGCTGGCGCGAGGTGAACGGCACCGTTACGCTGCTGGTTTCGGTTTCTTCCGGCATATCCGCTTTCAGGCGCACCCCGCGCTGCACGTACACCTGCCCTTCGTACAGGCTGACCATCACCCCCGCGCCTGACTTCATTTCGTCAGTCCACGCGCTGACTTCTGCCGCCGCCTGAATGGCAAGGATGTCCGCCTCGATCGCATCCGACTCGTCGCAAACGCTGTCATATGTGTCGTACTGCTCCCGCAGCGCATCAAGACGCTGCTCCTGCTCAGGGGTGTATACCGGATCGGGTTCAACAGGCTGAACGAACTCTTTACCGTCTTCGCCGTGATACCAGATGCGGGCTGCGCGTCCGCGACTCCATGCCCAGCCCTCACGCTGCTGAATGTCCAGAGCGATACGCTCCAGCTTCTCCTGCACCAGACGCTCAACCAGCACGCTGTCTGCCGTGCCGTCGCCCTCGTCCTGGCTGAAAAGGTCTTCACGGACGTACCCCCCTGCCGCCTCATACGCTTCGCGCCCGATAAACCGGAATTTGGTGTTGTCGGTGCGCATCTCGGTGTCGGTAATGGCGCGTTTAATCAGGTGTGCGGGCGCGTTCGACCAGCTGGCCTTCACGCTTTCAAATACCTCAACCTGACGGGCAGGATCGTCCTCGAGACAGAGCGCCTGACACTGCTCAACGGTCAGTTCGTCCTGCGCGAGCTTCTCCATCAGGGCAGGTGCAAGGTTTGCCAGCTTCAGCATGCGCTGCACGTGGCGGGAGCCGAAGCCGAGCGCGTCGCCAATCTGCGCGGGAGTTTTGCCCTGCTCTGCCAGCGTACGGAAACCTGCGATTTGCTCGGCGGGATGCATGGCGGCGCGCTGCTCGTTCTCAGCAATGGAGGCAAGGGCAGCAATGTCGTCCGGGACGCGTTTCACCATGACGGTATGCTCGGCCGCAAGACGGTCTTCCTGCGCCAGCAGATTCAGGGCAGTCAGGCGGCGGCCACCTGCGGCCACGCCGGATTGTCCGTCCGCGAGGGTGTGAACAATCAGGTTCTGCAGCAGTCCGAGCGCCTCGATGGAGTCAGCCAGACCGCGAACGCTGTCCACGGAATACGGAATGGTGCGCACGTTAAGCGGGGATTTAACGAGAGCGGACAGCGGAACATACTCGATGACAGCGGCCTCAAGGGCGGCTTTCAGGGCTTCTTCCTGCGCCTTCGTGATTTTTTTGCTGCTCGCTTTTTTGGGTGCTTTTGCTTTAACATCGGTTACTGACATAGTTGATACCTCACTGGATATTGATGATTGTCTGGCCCTGCGGAGTTCGCGCTCCGGCAGGGCACCTCTTTCTTACTGCGGCTTGCGGATACCGTAGTCCGCGATATAACGGTTGAGCCAGTACGTGCCGCCCGGCTCAAAGTTCCACGTGCGCCAGACCATTTCACCGTCCTTACGGACAACCAGGCGAAAATGCGCCCCCTGATCGTCCTCTATCGCCACGTTGGTGTACTGTGACGCAACGGCCTCAGCCTGTTCGCGGGTAAAGGTGTCGTCGGGTAAAACCGCCAGCGCCTCGCTCATGTTGATCCTCCTTCAGAATCTGTTTTTCTTTTAAAAAACCATCACCCGTTGAGTTGCCGGGGCCGCGGTTTTGACGTTTTGCGGGGACCTGCTGAACGCCCCCGATGGTTGTTACCTTCACCCGTTTGAGAGCCGTTCGCCGCAGGGGCGTAAACCAGCGCGGGCGATGGCGGATGTCCGGGGCGCGGTTTACCGCGTGCCATTTACCCTGGACAGCTGACAGCGGCTGTGCTTGTCTCAGCCCCGGCGAAAGGACTCAAAAGGGGGAAATAACCAGGCAAGGAATGAGCAGGAACCCGCCGCAACGACGGAACGCGCGGGCGCGAAACGGCGTTGCCCCGAAGAGGCCCGGCAGCATTACCGCCGGGCTGGTGAGAGCGGCGCATCCGTAGACGGATGCCGCAAGCGTGATGTTAAACCTGCGACAGTGCGATGGAAGCCCGACAGGGCGGAGACGGTTTACCGGCTCCGTTTACGACAGCGCCGGTTCCCGTCAGGGAAGTCGCCCACAGGCAGACACAACAGGAAGAAAAACCGACAGAACAGCGATATCAGCCAGTACGCCATCGGTATGGCCACTATTGGCAACGCCAACGCCAACGCCAACGCCAACGCCAACGCCAACGCCAACGCCAACGCCAACGCAGAGATTATCAACAGAACAGGAATATCGCCGACCGGCTACAACACATCGATACTCATACTCTGACACCACCGGGACATCAGGCACTTGCGGAGATACGCGGCGCCGCAGGCGCGGCGTACTTCGCAGGCAGGCAGAGCCTGCCTGGGTTTTGCGCGCGGGCTGACAGGCGGCTGAACCGCCTGCCGGGGAAAATCAGTTACTGAAGACATAACCGTCATGGAACACATAGCCGCTGCTGAACAAATCCCGGGCATACGCCTCAAAATCGAAGTAGCTGCGCAGCGGCTCCGGCACCTCATTCAGCAGGCCGTTATCCTCCACCATCTCCTGCGCGTAGTCTTCCTCGCTTTCCGCCTCGCCGCGGTATGCATCATCAAACGCGTCATAGTCACCCTCTCCGGTATACTCCGCCCAGGCGATAAAAGCGGCTTCCCTGCCCTCTTCTTCGGCGCGTTTGTAAGCGGCGATAAAATCCCAGTCAATGGAGCTTTCAGAGACGAACTGCGACGGGATACCTTCCTGGTCCTGAAACATAAACTCGGCATCCCATTCATCGGCATGCAGCGCCTGACAGGCCTCGTAAAAATCCTCCCTGCCGTCAAACTCCGTCAGATCAAACCATTTGCCGAAAATGCTGCCGCAGTTGTATTTATGGTAGGTACCCACGTAAACAGCCGGTGTGGTGGTCGTAGTGCTCATAAAAAATCCTCCATAGTCGATGTCGTCTGAGTTCCGGCTTACGCCGTGCCGACACGACAGCCGGGCGAAAAGCGGAGGATGCAAGGGCGTCACCGAAGCCGCAGCGCAGTAAAAAAGCAGGAGCAGGCTGGACGGTTTGACGGCGAAAAATGAGCCGGAAAACGACGGGAAGACGGCGGATAACGTATGAATTAAACTGCGACCGGGTGAAGGTGACGGCGTTTACGCTTCCCTTGCATCAGCCGCGGCCCGGCTACAGTAGAGGCACGGCGTTTGCCGCAGGCCGCATCGGACACTACTCACCGCGAAGCCGGAACAGCGTGGAGGAAGAGCCGTATAAGCGGAGCCGGCGACATCATTATCCTTCGATGTTGATTCAGGGGGCCGCCGCCCCCTGCTGTTCGCTACACTGGCCGGATTGCTGACAGGGCATTGCGGACAAGACTGATTTCTGCACGCGCTTCTGCCATGACCTCATGTAACAGGGTTAAATCCATCCACCGGCGCGGAAGCTCGCCCGGAATACGCAGCACATCGCACATCTGGCCACATGCCAGGATTTGATCCACTTTGTCGCTGATAACAAAGATCTCGACGCTGCTGTAGCGTGCCCCTTTGTTCAGGATGGCATCGAGCACCACCGGTAAATTGTCGTCATCGTCCAGCCAGCAGGGCATATCGTTTTCCTTCACAACCAGACGGAAATTTCGGGTCTGGCGATAAAACAGCGTTTCCCCGCGCGTGGTCAGCGCCGCCTGAATCCGGCGCGCATCCTCCCATACCTGCCGGGAGACATCCCGCACGGCGCGGGACAGGCAGTCCGTTACAGCCTGAATCTCCGGCTCCGTCAGCCATTCCCCGGCCCAGGGGAACGCTATCTGTGTTCCGTCCTCCGGAAGCTGCGGCGCGTCGGCATAGCGGCTGCCGGATAAAATAATCTGCGCTGGCGTCCCGGCTATTTTTGTCATGGCACTTTGCAGCTCTGCGGGTACGTCACCGGTACAAAGCGAAGGCAGCAGATGAACAATATTTGCCGCATCCAGACGGACATAAATGCTTATCCAGCCCGGTTTATTGACCGGATCACGCTGATCAACATCAGTATGGTCAGGCCATCCATAATCAGCAATCAAATCGCGCGCACGGCGCATCACAAGGGCGTTTAACGTGGTGGTTTCCTGCATAATGGGTTCCTCTGAACGGGGTCAGTACACGCCGCCCGGGCGGCGTGCAGATTTCAGTTTTTCAGTAAGGCGCGAACTTTCGCCGCATCAGCCAGCCGACGGGTAACACTTTCCGGCAACGGATGGTTCTCATCCCGGGCGGACCATTCCCTGTGCCACAACGCCTGTTCAGCGGTTATCAGCAGGGTTTCAAGCAGGTCAGCAGGCACCATTACCGCCGGAACGGCCTGTTTCACCTGTTCAATCAGATCCATCACCGCACTGGCAGACACGCCCGACTCAAGCTGTTGTTCTTCCGGTATGGCGTCCATACGCGCCAGTACCGCCCTTGTGTCCTGTTCCGAAACGGCATATTCCATTCCGTCGGCCAGCGCTTCGATATCCGCCGGGGACCAGACAATGAGGTTCAGCGGGGTCTCTGCGGGGTACTGCTCACGCAACAACCGGCAGAGGGTTTCACAGGTTCCGTACATGTTTTTCTCCTTAGTCCTTAAAGCAGGCATCCAGCTCAAGAATTTCGTTGTACGCCGCCATAAACAGGGCATTGATGCGAAAAAGGGTCTGACGGGTCAGGCGTTCGGCCAGCACATCAGAATCAAAGCGATAGCGGTGCTCCATCCCGTTCAGCGTCGCCCGCAGGTCACACATGCTGCTGGCGACTTCCGCCACTTCTGCGCGGAGTTTTTCGTGTCCTGCATAGTTCATTACGCGGCCTCCGGGAACTCGTCGTTAGCGGCCGGGTACTGCATGGCGCGCCGGACGGCGGCGAGACGTTGCTGTCCGGCACGGTGATACTGCTCCAGCAGTTCAATACCGATGTAGCGGCGGCCAGCCTGGAGGGCGGCCACGCAGGTGGAGCCACTGCCGGCAAAGGGGTCGAGCACAATTGCACCGGGATGTGTGAAGGACTCAATCAGCGGTTGCAGGCTGGTTACGGGTTTTTCTGTCGGGTGGTGCCGGTTGCCTGAATATTTCCACGCAATCACGTCATTCAACGGGTTTTGCGGCAGGGGCGGACGGCCTTTTGCAAGGATGTAGGCGCACTCGTGGCGATAGCCCACATAGGCGGCCTTCGATGTGTAGGTTTTGGTAAACACCAGGTGGCCGACAACGCTGAATCCCGCATTTTTCCAGGCGGCCATAAAGCGATCGACGCGGTTCCAGCCGTAGAAGCTCACCATCAGCGCGTCTTTTTTCAGCACGCGATACATCTCATGGCAGGCAGGTTGCAGCCATTCATCGGTTTTATCGCCGGCGATGGTACGCCCCTGACGGTCACGAAAACCGACGAGATATGGCGGGTCGGTCAGAATGAAATCGACAGCATTATCCGGAAAGCCGGACATGATATGGACGCAATTACCCTGGATAAATCGGGACATGGTAGTTCTCCTTTCTCAAATGCGGCGCCAGTTACGCCGTGCCGATACGACAGCCGGGCGAAAAGTGGAGAATGCAGGGGCGGTGCCGCAAGCCGCAGCGCAGTGAAAAAGCAGACGCTGGCTGGACGGTTTGACGGCGAAAATTGAGACGGAAAACGACGGGAAGACAGCGGGTAATGCCTTTGAAATTAACTGCGACCGGGTGAGGACACCGGCAGAGCGAACCCTTGCATTCGAAGCGGCCCGGCTACAGTAGCGGCACGGCGTTCACAGCAGAGCGGTATGAATGAGGAGCGCAGCGACATCGTATTTTCATCGTTGCTGTCCACAATTTCGGTGGGCAATCCTGTGTATAAAATGAGGGTATTCCGCGCAGGTCGCTACCAGCACGGATGACAGCGCGCCTGACAAAACGGTTATATTTTAACCACACTACGCAGACTTCACTTTTCCTGGTGTGGTATGTTGATGTTGATGTTGATGTTGATGTTGATGTTGATGTTGATGTTGAATGTACACAACCGGAGCGGAGAAAGATGGACAGAGAAATGCTGGCAGAGTGGCTATGCGCGACCTTAATCCAGAACTAAAAGTTTATTGCTACCAGACGATGGCCACTACAAACCCTCTGCTACGTGGCAACGAACGTCATGAATTTCTTGAGTACGTCAGAGAATTTGACGAACTCGTCGCACTTGAGGCTGTTGGTTGCTACAGAAAAGTTTACCGCGATGTGATGTCACAGGGCCTTTCTGTATTAGAAACAGAAAATGAGCAGGCAAAAAAAGAAGTAACAGCTCTTATTAAGGAGGTGTTCTGATGGCGTTGAAGAAACCCAGCCAGCAGGCCACTAATCTCCGCAGGACAGCCAGCCCTGACGAAGCTGAAGCATTGGCTAATAAATTAGCTGATAAACCCTATGGCGATGAAGCGCAACCTCAACCAGAAATTGAGAAACAAGCAAGAACATCAATCTCACTGCCGGAATCGTTATTACAAACGATCGAAGATATGGCAAGGGATAACAAGCGACAAGGCATAGAGCCTAAGAGTGTCAGTGCAATAATCCGTGATGCACTCCACTACCATCTTAAAGGGAATAAGTAATAATTATTAAATCATACTTCATATTTATGAGGCATGATTTAATCCGTAATATTCCCGAAGAAACTATCGCCATCAGGCGACATTACATGTTAGTTCGGCGTTGGCCAAGTTTGAGGATTCGTCATGTCATCAAAAGGAAGATTGAAGAGATTTTCTCGCACTACAGACCGAATATTGGGAAAAATTTTAGATCCATTAGCTGATAGCTGTGGTGGTGCAGTTAATCTAGCAATAATAGTAATGATTTCTGTTATTACGGTATTTTGTGGCTTGATGGTTTTTTGGGAAAATGGCTACGGGCTTGCTGCCTGCATGATTATATTTATTGTAATGGTACTTGCAGCAAAGATCCTCACGCTCGACAAGATACGACTCAGAAAACCGTGGTGGTATAAATAAATTTCGTATCAAAATCGTGAAGATGTTTTCTAACTCCATACAAGCAAATGACCCCGGAACGATCCCCTGAAGGAATAGCAATTCCGTTCACCGTCGATGTTAGCCTTTTCCAGGCTGTGATAACATCACCGGGTTATTTTTCAGAGACCTGGAACGATGAAGAAGAAACCCGGTATACCCACACCCCATGACGCGACATTCCGCCAGTTCCTGGCAAATCCCGATGTCGCACGTGATTTTATGCAGCTCCATCTGCCGGCAGAATTACGCGCCCTGTGCGATTTGAATACGCTGAAGCTGGAGTCCGGTACCTTCGTTGAGGACGACTTACGTCAGTACGCCAGCGATATTCTCTGGAGCATGAAAACCACCACCGGTGATGACGGGTACATCCATCTGCTTCTGGAGCACCAGAGTTCGGCGGATAAAAATATGGCCTTTCGCCAGCTCAGATATGCTGTTGCCGCCATGCAGCGTCACCTCGAAGCGGGCCATAAAAAACTGCCGCTGGTCATCCCGGTACTGTTTTACCACGGCAGCCGGAGTCCGTATCCGTTCTCCACTAACTGGCTGGATTGTTTCAGTAACCCGGAGCAGGCCGGAAAGGTATACTCGGAAGGATTCCCGCTGGTTGATGTCACCGTCATCGATGATGATGAGATAATGAACCACCGACGGATGGCCGCACTGACCCTGCTGATGAAGCATATCCGCCAGCGGGAC
>Ga0157366_1001011_pt1 | contig 11803 bp, 15 predicted proteins | sample AttbisABBM1_FD_113149 | JGI IMG/M metagenome (GOLD analysis project Ga0157366, IMG submission 113149) | Fungus gardens microbial communities from leaf cutter ant in Botucatu, State of São Paulo, Brazil - Atta bisphaerica ABBM1 | ecosystem: Host-associated > Fungi > Mycelium > Unclassified ...
CTCATCAAAAGCCATATAGTGAACATAGACAACAGGATTAACAAAATTTTCCCTTTTTTTTCTCCTCTTCATTTCAAACTCTCTCCTGGTCATAGAGTTATTGACAACTTCTCAGATTGTATTGTGTTTAACTTACATAGTGTTACAATCACAAGATCTTAGAGTTGGTTAAGTAAAAGATTCTTGTATTAGGGTTAATACAAGAGAACTCGATAGAGAGCTCCATACAGGATTGTCTACCTTATATACTAATACTTGATGGTCTGTGTGAGCTATTTCTAGCCTACCCTAAATAACTATATGTTCTACATGTTGTATAACGTCATTCTTCTATTGGATCATGTAACTTGTCACTGTTACTGTCAATGTATCATCTGATGTGACTGATGTGTGACTGAGTGATGTCATCATTAACCCTAACCCCCCAGTTCTAAAAATAGAAAAAGAAATAAAAATAAGAAAATAAGAAAGAGCTAAGTCCACTTTTCTGCAATCTTGACACATAGTAAACAGAAGAAAGATAAAATTTGTGCACACCAACTCGATAACATGGTCATTGAATTATCCAGTTCCCCGTCAACCACCATAGTAGTCACAGATGCAAGCATCAAGAATAACACTGCTACATCTATATCATACATGCACACTCACAATCATTCTATCACCAAGACCGTTCACCATGCTGTTCACATCATGAGTTCCAAAGCCGAACTTTTCGCCATTAGGTGTGGGATCAACCAAGCCTTGAATCAAGATGGCATTTCCAAAATTATTGTTATCACTGATTCCATTCATGTGGCCAAAAAGATCTTCGATCTGTCATCACATCCTCTTCAAATTCATTCAGTTGCCATACTCACCAAACTTCGTCAATTCTTTCTTTGACATCATAATAACTCCATCAAATTTTGGGAGTGCCCTAGCTGTCTAAACTGGTCTCTCCACAAAGTGGTCAATAAGGAAAGCAAGGCCTTGAATCCTGTACTGCTCTTTCCCAGCAAAACATCATGGGACTTCAGCAAGAAAAGTGAATGCAATAACATATTAAATATATGGAAAATGACTTTCCAAGCTTCAGATCTCAAAGGAAAACAGTTTCTTGACTTACTTGATAAGGACAACAACATCATTGAGCCATCCTACACCAAAGGAGGGTCTTGGCTCAAAATCTTTGGTCATTCAAACTCATTGTGTGCACATGCTTTGCAAGCTATTGCTAATCACGCTCCAATTGGTGAATACAGACTTAGATTCTTCCCTAGGGAGGAATTTAAATGTCTCTGTGGTTCATATCCTATCAAAACAAGACATCATATTCTCCACAAATGTGATAGGTTGAACAGGTACTGGAATCCTAGGAGAGACTCCTTGGGCCATCTTACCATGTTCTTGGTAGCTAATCCGAGTGCATTTGCCTTCACTGACAATATTCCTTTATCAGTTATGACTAGTTCTCGTTATTAAATGTGTTTACTCTCGGATTTTGTTTTCCTTTTCTTTTTCTTTTTCCTTTCTCCTTTAAATATTTTTTTCCTTTTTCTTTCTTTTCTTTCCTTTTTCTTCCCCATGTATGTCTGCTTCTTTTGTAAGTAGTTATGACGTAGCTACCACGGTCTGCCCTCGCGCTCCGTCTAATAAATTGTTGATTCAAAAAAAAATAAAAATCAATCTTTAGCACCAAAGCCACTCTCATTCCCACACCCTCTGTCTTCCTTCCCATCAGATTTTTCGATAGCATGCCTGAATTTTCCATACTGACAGCCAATATTTCAAGTGCAGTCAAAAGTATTGAATCACTATCCACTATCCACTTGTAGATGGGCCGGTTCGTGAATTATCACAGAATTCAGATGATGCCAAAGCCACAAAGCAAGTACGTGAAGGACCTGGGTTCCCGCCCCTCTGACATCTTACAGTTTTTCATAATTGACCGCCGAAAAACACCCTATCTCCTCAATTGTCAGTGGTGGATACATTGCTTCTCAACAATCCCCGGCTCTGGTTGCCTACAACGATAGGTACTTTGAACTTCGAGATTGGGAAAGTTTGAAGAGCCTGTCTGAATCGAACAAAGTTCATGACCCCGCGTATGCACAGCTCATAAGTTTCTATTGATGTATTATCACTGACATTGCACTCTTCACTCCTACTATCCAGGGCTTTCGGTCAATTTGGACAAGGCTTCCGATATGTTTATCATGTATGACTTTTCCGTTTCTCCGATCCTTGCCTCTACTGACCTTATTATACTCGAACATCTTCGCTATAGTTGACCGACTGTCCTCAGATCTTCTCTGGGACCACACTTGTGCTCTTGAGTCTCCCAGAAGGCAAAAATTTAAATAGATCTGATGCCCGCCTTAGACCTTCCAGTTTTTGGATCCCGTACTCGTGCACAAAGATTTTCTGGTACGTGTTCCCATGATCTAAGGACACGATTGATATCAACCGGCTTCTGAGGGAAATATTTCAAGAGTGGAGAAATTGGTCAGTGGAGCAGATAAGCACACAGGGATCACTCTTGATTTCCTTCTCAAGGGACAAGACATTCAATTTTTGATTGGGTTACCCCTAATCAAGAATATTCAGGGACATCATATCGCTCTCGAACGCCTCGAGCGCGGAGATTTAAGCCTAGCCACAAAACAAACTTTACACTGCATGTTTGGTGCCCACACGGTATATCTATCTCTTTGAGGAGTACGATACCAATGCAATATCCCTACTGGACGTCAAGTCTAAACATGAATCGTTGATCCAAGAAAGGGTACCCGGCACTCTCAACGTCGTTGAAATAACGGCGGAGAAGGTGGCATAATATCTTTCAAATGACACAAATTTTACCGCACCCACCCCATCACCTGCCGTTTCCTCCCCAATCTTGGCTCCAGTAGCAAAGTGGTTATCAAGATTCTATACATGACTTGTGAGCTTATCATCCGCCGAACAGCTTTTATGTCTTCGGCAGGTCCAGACTATGTTTCTGATACCTACTCAGCTTGGTCTCAGGAGAGTGAAGGATGGGGCATTTGACGCGAGGAGGGCGACTCCTACTCTCGGAAAGTGCCTTCAAGCACTTACTATCAGTCTACTAGATTACTCTGTTGGTCAGAGCGCCAAGAAACTCCTGGTAGAAGTCGGAGGTATACTTCAGAACGTCAAGGATATCCGAGCACTCCTTGATGGAGCCCGAGTTGCACCTAGGACGTCACCTGTCACAAACCTTTCGTCAAGAAGCTGGGGCTAACATATTTGAAAAATCTTCGGAGATCTCACCGGACGTTATCGTTTTCCAGCTTGATGCCACCTTGAAGAAGGGAGGTGATTTCAAGAGAGTCAGGGACATTATACAGAGGATTACACAGAGGATTACAGCAATGCACATCCCTGTAGCGGGATTGACTCAGTGAATTAGTGATCGGCCCTGGGTGCCTACAAAATTAGGTCGATTGGTGACACTAGAAAATGCAGGACGCTATTGAAGATGCAGGATTTTGGGAGGTATCATTTAACGAGAAATCATAATCTCTGCGGTTTATTGAGACGTATGGGCGTCCAGAAAAGGTGAGTTACCGTCAGTGTGGTTTTCTGATAAATAAGCTGGACCTACGACATCAATAATTTTGGCTCGACTACAAATAAATGTTCATGAAACTCTGACCGATAGCCAAATTATCAGTGTGATCAGGTTACTGGAAAGATTACCATTCAACCCGAGCGGAAGAAAAAGCTCATGTTCTTAAAAGCTCATGTTCTCGTACCAAATGTTGAGGGGCGCGGGGCGCATGATGAAAGTCGTTCAGTTATATCTCAATGATACCGACATTTCCATAAATCTCTAAAATCTCACGCGTGGAGGCAGATCTATTGCACACAACATAGTCTCTGAGCGGATTGCTCAGAATCTTGGTGTAGAGCCTCTTGTAAATCTTTACTCTGATTTTGTGTTCGGATACATGGGCGAGAGCTTTATCTCGTCGATTCGCAACACTATTGATGACTACAGTGAGGCGCAGATGTTGACGGAGATGCTGGTGGATGTAGGCGCTTCTTAGTGGTTATTGACAATATAACGATGCACAATTTACAGAACAGGATTTCAGAGGCTTATGCGAGACGGGAGAAGGGAGCAAGAAGAATAATCTTCATTCAATTTGGACAACTCGGACGTGATGCATTGACAATATTCCATTTGACTGAAGTACGCGCTCCTTTCCGAGTTCAACGCAAAGTATGGGTGCTGAATTGACGATCAGTGTGGTCAAGGCGATGGAATAAAAGCCTTATTATTTTTATAGGGAATTTGATCTCTCAACAATTTATAGTTTCCAATATTGGTGTCTTCGGATACCGTCATGTTTATCGGTCCCACTACACAGCATCTTTGCAATTTTCCTCGGAATGCAAATAACCAGCACATTCAGAAACGTCCTGTTGTTATCTGAGTCAGTGAGTATCTGCTCAACCAAACAAGGAAACTTTATCCCGGGCATCTAAGCTTCTTGGAGACGCTGCAGCGTCTCTAATATACTTCAATTCAGCGAGAGTGACATCAAGTCATTTGGGGTCCGTTATATCGGAATTCTGTCTTGACTGGAACTCAATTTGTTTTTTCTACTATAACAGACCGTCTTCAGAAGCACATTAATCACAGCTCACCTATCTCCAGGACCATTTGGTCAGCAAAAGCTGTCGAAGAAGCTATAGACGCATTCAAAAGGAAAGCTCTGCTACGATTTCAGCATAGCATGAGCCTACTCATGCTGGAATAGGGGACGCGAGTCACGTTGCGCGTCGCTTAGTTTTAGTCTTTTCACTGGCCCGCGGGATTTCGTAACAAGCTTGGGATTGTCTCCTGTTCACGGATCTTGAGCGTATAGATGCCTATGTTCGGTCACATGAGGGTGTTTTATATCCTGTGTGGAGTTTCTAAGCCCAATGCGAGGGAGTTGGAGATTTCAAACAGAATTCGGTTCAGATCACAACAGATAAATCTGACAAACAATTGTGGCAGACGGTGTCATACACAGTTCCAGACGATGTGCTACCCCGGATTTGCGTTGTCTCTCACCAAGATGTACAGGTGTCGAATGAAGCAACCAAATGTGTCACTCGGCGCATTCATTCGGCCTCCTGGAGTAGACTATCATCTCAACTCTACCTCTCCCAGAAGTGACTGGGCTTCCAATTTATTGTTGCTACCGAAGATACCTGCGTTTATATCAGGGAAATGACACTGGCCACCAAGTTCAATTCAACGTATGGCTGATGAAGGAGTATTCCGCCAACATATCTGTATCTCCTCGAGTTGCTGTTAGAGACCGGCGCGCCCAATCAGCATTTTTGGCCAATTGACGACCGACTACTTGCTGATCGAATCCCAATAGATGACTCCCTCTATAAAGATTTCCTAAAGAAAATGAACATTCACCTCTGAAAGAGTACATTTGACCCGGAACACCACCTGACACTGGGAGAAGTCGTCATTTTGAGTGCAGACTCGTCCATCCGTCCAATTATTGAGTTTCTTTCCCCGTCAAACGTTACCATTTTTATTCCGAACGTTTCCTCAGTTTGGTTCAAGACAATGCCCAGCTTCCGCAACTCTCTCCCCGATTCGTGAAAGAGCTAATCTTATATTTCTTGCAAGCATTTACATCAGCTGATGAGGTCACGGCATCTGACCTTTCACGGTCTTACGAACATGCTTCACTTTTCCCTTCTACATAATCCTGACCAACTAATCGGTCTACCTCTGCTTCCCTTGGAGGTCTGATCGAGTCAACTAGGTCGAGCTCAAACCAAGACGTGTTTTACATTTGGAGGAATCATTCTATACCCAACAACATCTTCGCCGGTTCCAACCGCCTCGTCAACCTTGACTTCGATGCTGACGGTTTCCTTAACAAGGGATTTAACATTGAGGATCTACGTTCATCTTCCCTCGCCTTTCTTATTGAAGACAGGTTTCCAAAGTGTCCCTCCCTTGATATAGCTCCAGATTAAAGTTTCTGGGTCAATTTCCATCACTTGAAACTTAAGATTGCCGACATTGATGATTTCCCACTTGTCCCAACGCTTTTAAAAGACCGTCTTCAAGGTGGGTAGTGTTTCCATAGTTCCTGCCTGAGTGAATTACCATGTCGATGCCTCGCGAATCTCGGTGTTTTTCTGGTGCAGCCGTCGTCGCTTGGATTCTCCCCTGGTCTCACCCGCCTTCTCAATAATCGCGATCTCTTCAAAGAATTCGAGATGAAGGACCTTCTCAGCGGGCTTCTTAACACTGAAACTACAAGACTGAATCACGTTTTTTCAATCGACTAACTGAGGATGAAAAAGTAGTTTTCTCTGATTGGACGAGGCAGCTGCTCTTTGATGTACCTGACGGTCTGAGAGATGCTGCTCGTGCCTTACCGGTATGGAAAGCGCATGAAGGGCTTTATGAGTATGTTTTTGCGTCGGAACCAATTTTACTGCCTGAGACGTTGGATGCTAGCGTCGCTCCATATATGCGGGACCAGAAATTGCGGTTACCCCACAAGGTCAAATTGACATTCTTCGCTCTAATTTGAAACAGAATCTTGATATCCCTGAGATTTCCTTCCGGCAACTCCTGAGAACCATCGCTTCCGGCCTTCCCACTTCCATGCCCGACCTTGGAGAACGGCTTTCGTATAAGACGCTTGTCAAGGCAGTTCTAGAACGAACCGAGCCGCATGATGACCTTGAGGAGTCGCGTTTATTAAATGCATCTAACTTTACTCTGTGCCCTATCAGAGAGTTTTACTCGCGAGAAGAACCACTTTTCCGAGCCTCATTTCCAGGATCGTCTTCTAGGTTCCTGCTGCCTGAGTTTCAAGATGTTGAACATCGTTCGATGCATCTCAAAAGAACGGAGGATATTTCAATGGAAATCTTCGTTGAGTGCGTCGAATGCACTTCTAGAAACAGTAATGAAGACGGAGCGAGAATTGCCTTCGACATAATGAACGACAGGCCTACCAGTTATTCTGGGTAATTTGGGATCTGGAACCGAACTGTGGGAGATGGTCGAGGATTTGAATTTTGTGCCCGGGAAGAATGGACCTCTCTAGAGAGATGTGGATTTGGGAAATCTCTGTTGGATGTATCGCACTTTATTGAACGACGGTTTGATACTTTGGTCAAACCACGGGATATCGTCAGGGAGGAATATGCAGCTGTCGCGTGGTCTCAGCGTACACTTCCGGGAGGAATCTCAAAAAGGGCCTTATAAGAGCTCACATGACACTTGTCCTACTGTGCCTGAGGTCGAGATTGTGTCTACGTGATCTGAGAATAATATTCACGTTATGTAGATCATACATATTCGAATTCTGGTCGATGACGTTGCCCATGCCCATCCAAATCATCCAGCAGTATTTGAACGAAAATATGAGGTTTGAGGACTCTGCAGTACACAGCTCACGAGAAATTTTGCTTGAACGTTGATGATCCACAGGAGGATGGTGTGGAGCGGGTGTAGAATGGGTGTAGAACAGTGCCAACAGAATCTCATTTGATATACGAGATGTCGGAAGTTTCAGATCCGCTCGACGACTTATGCAGAGGTTTAGGTCTCTGCAGGAGCACAGGAAGTCAGCCATCCATTCAGATCATCAGGCTCTGACTTGTTGTCTCATGATCGAGAGAAGTTTTCCAAGATGAGACGGGAAAGACATTCAGTCGACATTCAGTTCATTGCCTACGATGATGAACCAGATAGTCCACTTCTGGGCCATAAATATTTCTTTGCCACACAAAGCAACCGTCTCATGAAAGTTTTCTGTAACGATTTCAGGGAAACCGATCCAGCGCCCCTTAGAGTCATTCAAGAGTGTGTATTGCTTTGGTTCTCTGTGGGTAATTTAATCATGCCTTGGAGACTAAGCACTGAATTTGGCCTCTGCCAGATTATATTTATATTTATGCGGGAAGCTTGTCGAAGTTGGGTCCTTCATCACTGGAAGTACTAATACTGGGAAATGGAAATGAAAGAGTTTATCGAGCAAGTTAAAGACTGCATTATTCAGGATTGGTAACATTCGAGTACCCTAATCCAAGGTAAGTAATCGCAGCCAATACAGCAGCCTCCACTAAGTCTGCCCTTTAGTTGAAAATGTGGCAGTACAAAGAGATTTCGCAAGGCTGGCAGATGCATGTGCAGTTTATCGCAGAGAAAATGTTGAAGGCGCATTTGTTTGGGCGGACACGTATATAAAAATACACTAGTTGCCTGATGTTGCGGTCCTGATGATCAGGCGAACATCCATGAGCTCTTCCTACCATGTTCTCCCCTCAAGATCTGTATACCCTCATATTACAACGACATGCTCCCATTGTAGTGTTTTTCTCGAGTTTCCAGTTCCCAGCCCACAGCCACGACCAGGAATGCTTTTGCAGATCCGATGCTTTTCATGCCAAAACACATTATCACATGTATTCTATCCCACTCAAATACCTTCATCACATTTCATATCTGATGGTGGGAAGCCTGCCAAGAAGGTCAGGCAAATTGGAACTCAGGACCGGCCACTTGAAACCGGATACTACGATATACTCAACGTTCCAATAACAGCGACGACTGACGATATCAAAAAGGCATACCGTACGTCCTTTTTTCCCTCACCGTATCGGTCTTGAAGTCTTTGATACGATTCACCCACACCAGGTCGTTTGGCAATCAAACACCACCCAGACAAGAATCCAGACGACCCAGAAGCAGAGGATCGCTTTAAGCAGATTGCGATTGCATACCAGACGCTATCGGATCCAACCCTCAGGAAAAAGTACAACGAATTCGGACCGAAGGAGAGCGCACCGGAAGGAGGTTATGTCGATCCAGAAGAACTATTTGGAACGATCTTTGGTGGAGAGAGATTTACTCCAATCATTGGCGATATCAGTTTAGCGAGGGAGATGAAGGCTGCCTTACAAGAGGCGGAGGATGCGGAGGGGCAAGTGCGACCCAAAGATGCGAAAGGGAGAGAGATCATGTCGCCTGAGGAAAAGGCAAAAAAAGAAGAGAAAGAGCGACAAAAAGCTGCGGAGGCACGCTTTTTTGACCTTTTCATCGTTTCAGTGCTGATTATGAGCCCAGAAAGTGGCTGTTAGAGCCAAACGGGTGGAACAGCTTGTTGAAAACCTTACACGAAAACTAGGTATCTTCACAGAGTCTGCCACTGGCCCAGAGGATACAGATGTGTCCATGAGCTGGCGGACCATTTGTGAGATCGAGGCAGAGTATGGCTCATAGCCACATTTCTATCTATTTCTGATCCAAATCCAAAATACAGGGACCTCAAGCGCGAATCATACGGTCACGAATTACTTCAAGCAATTGGATTTGTCTACGTCTCCAAAGCAAAACACCATTTGGCAACGAACCAAACTATCTTTGGCGTTGGTGGCTGGCTACATAATGTTCAAGGAAAATATCACGTCTTTAGCGAGACGTAAGTTATCTATCTCAGGTTTGATGATCTGAAATTGAATCCAAACCTTAATCATTAATCAGTGTGTCGACACTCCGGGCAGCAATAGAACTCAAAAGCGTATTCGATCAAATTCAAGCAGCAGAAAAGGCCGGCAATCTGAGACCCGAGGAGAGACAAAAGTTGGAGGAACAAGCTGCAGAAAAGGGTATCCAAGCGTTGTTCAAGGTAGCTACAGCCTACAGCCACCGTTCGCATCTATTGATGACGTTCGCTATATATCAACAGGGAACTAAACTGGAAATCGAATCGGTATTGCGCGAAGTTTGTGACATTGTTTTGACAGATACAACGATCCCACGTGACAAAGCTCAGTTACGAGCTGTGGCTTTACAAATGCTTGGAGAGGCATATATGAATGTGAAGAAGGATATATCAAGCTCCAATCCTCTTGTAAACGGTAGCATCCCGGAGGAGAGCGAGTACGTGAGGATTGACACGAAGAGTAGTCGAGCTCGAGAGAGGTCTTGAATAGCCTTCTACCGGACTCGAGGGATCGCGCTACTTTGGACTCATCATCTCATTCGCGCAAGTTGTCCAAACATTATGTCAAACTTATTTTTTTTTTCTTCCCTTCTGCTTTGTATAGACCTGGAAAAGATTGCCACCTGCAATATTTTTTCCTTTGACGGCTACTCGTTACCGTTGTCTACGGTAAAATTTCATAGGCAACGAGAGACTGATTCGAGAGACCGGTGATCCAATTATCCACACACTAGGATTGGATCGAAACACATATGATATATACATAATACATACATGATGAGGAGCTGAGTCTACTAGATTCATATAGAAACACAAGGCATCTCCTACATCCGGCAGTTTATTTGTTATGACTTCACATCCATTTTGGTTGAGTTCCATCAATGTAGTGATCTTTTAAGTCCCAATCATAGTTGGTGTGGACTTCAGGGCACTGACAGTGCTTTACTTAGTCAGTACATCACCGCCGGGAACTCCAATGCGAACACCTTGAAACACCTGATCTCCGAGACCCAGATCTGGACAGAGACATAAAATGGACATGCAACCTTTTCGAGAGACAAGTGCAAAGAGAACATGGGCTGATGAAACCCTAGAAAAAGCATCAGCAGACAAGGTGTAAAAGATTTATTGATGGACAACAGGATACAGAAACTACCCCATCCCAGAAATATCAAGAGGACCAGGACTGTCCCCCACTATCACATAAAGAAAGATGCAAAATTCTCAGAGTGGCCCTCTACCAAGAGCCTCCCCCTCTTCCTGTTTCCATCAAAGCTGACCTATCATGTATGCAGGACAACAAAATATGCCTTGAGAAAGTCACTTACACAGAGGTTCAGAAAGCCTTCTCCTTGTCAAGCTTGAACACAGCTGCTAGTGCCAGCCAGATTAATTACAACCATGCTCAAATAGGCCTGGTGTTACAACTTAGACTCAAGTAAAAGCAGAACCTTGTATTGGTTAACACAAGAGAACTTAGTAGAGTTCCTAGTACAAGTGTGTCTACTCTATATGCCTCTGGTGCATAGTCTGTATGCACTTTATATCTAGCCTACCCTAATATATAACATTCACTCTTCTGACATATCATATGACATTGTGACTGTGGCATGTGTGACCAACCTGTGACAGTCATCACACCTTGTCATGTTACTGTGACATTTGTGACAGTCACATGTAATATCACATTGTTCCTTCTTTACTAAGTCCAAAAATAAGAAAAGAAAAGAAATAAAGAAATTGAAATAGAAAATAAGGATGACTTAGATAAGAGAAATGAAACAAGTCCACTGTCTTTGATTCTGACATCTGGCTGTATGCAGGAAACAAGATAACTATGCATATTTGGTAGAGTTTTGCTAACAGCTACTGTTATAACTTAGGTTTCAAAGTTAAGATGAAAAACATACTTGTTATGGTACACTTGAACTCTAATATTGGATTTTGATTTTCTTTTTGTTTTCTTTATTTTCTTTGATTTGATTTTCTTTTTCTTTTTCTTGGACAATAAAGAAGCTAGAAGGATGATGTCAAGGTGTATATTAATGGTATGTTTACCTCATGGTATACAAATTGTGTATTTATGGATAATGCATAGACATTAGGATAGAGCCATTTATCTCCCAGTTATCTTATATTTTAGAAACTATTTTTATAATGTCTTCATAGTTATCTCTTACACTACTATTTTTCTAGCCACAGTTCCAACTACAGACTTAGTATTTCAGACTAAGTAGATACTTTATAGTCTTCAGTCTGAAACATGACTAAATTTGACTAAGAACCTACCCAAAATCTTCTAAAAA
>Ga0157366_1001012_pt1 | contig 11802 bp, 15 predicted proteins | sample AttbisABBM1_FD_113149 | JGI IMG/M metagenome (GOLD analysis project Ga0157366, IMG submission 113149) | Fungus gardens microbial communities from leaf cutter ant in Botucatu, State of São Paulo, Brazil - Atta bisphaerica ABBM1 | ecosystem: Host-associated > Fungi > Mycelium > Unclassified ...
ATAACAAACTATGAACCATGTCTAACAAATGGCTAGGTTAACACTATGGGCTTTGTGGCAGGGATTGGTGTTGGAAGAAGCTCAAAAGAGCCAGGTCTCCTTACAATTAGAAAGTAAGTGGGTGGAGAGTTGGAATGAGAAGTTGCCAAAGAATTTAATATCAAGTTTTCTGTTGTAGCAATCACTCAAGTCATGATGACATTGGTAGGGTTTACAAGAGAACTTGACAAGGAGTTCTGCTAGATTTGGCTATATGTTTAGCACTTAGTCTGTACACAGTACTTCAACTTCTGATTGTTCCACTGAAGTAGCCTCTCACTCCTCAGAGTTGTGCTACTACAGTGACTTGCCTTTTCCAGGGTGTTCAATTTGTTCCATAACATTCATTGCTTTTGGTGAAGATTGGCAGGATGTTTCCATCTGCTGCTGTCATTGTATTAGATGTATGTCTGGCAAACCCAGGTCTACAATTATGAAGTACAGCTTAGTCTCTGAGTAAGGCAACTAAGCCAACATGACCAACATATTTACCATTTCCAATGCAAAGAGAACAAGACTGAGACATAGAAGGAAGTAGAACTAGAACAACAAAAGTGGAACCTCAAGGTGCCAGCAATCTCTCATTCAGCACACATAACCTTCCAGTTTTGAGGCTAATCTAGCTTCTCAAGTAAATGATGTTTAACTGATGTTTTAATATTGATTTACGTAGATTTGATTTCAACATTAGTAGTACTACTGCTGCTTTAGCCTATTCGCACCCACCCTCGACAAACCCTACTCTCACAATAACACTTCTTCATACCCTCCAAGGATCTCAATTGACCGTCAGTATGGCCGGGATCATAATCAAGAGTGAGCTCTGTCCCGTTCTTGATGAACTCACGAGCTACTAAGGTGATGTATGGTTGATTTGTCTACGATTCACGATGAGCACAAGAAGAAAGAGAGCTCTGGAAATACTGACAGCTGGTATAGTGTCATAAACAGCAAGGTATACACTTAAATTTGGGTTACATGAATGACTGAGGCTGTCAGCTGCCTAATCTAGGGGCCAGGGTCGCTGAGAAACGTACTTAATGAAACGAGTCCAGTTCCCTGGCAAAAGATGAACATTAGAATATTGGAGGTCACAGACGAGTAAAGAACCATACCACAGATCTCCGCGTCAACACTGAACTTCCCTTTGATCTCACCGTCTTGGGCATTTTCCTGTCCATCCAGGTCAAAAATATACCCTCCTTCATGATTCAAAGCTTCCTCCCGCGTTCTATCGAGAATAATTTTGTCAATTGAGCGTTTCATGACCGGACGGTTCACTCACATCAGTTTCCTAGATAACGGAACGGGATTTAAATTGGCAATAATGAATACACGAGTCAACTCACCCTGAATACATTCCCAAAACCTTTCCGCGCACGATATCGATAGATGCACGAACGCCCCAGCCTTTCCCTCGAGTTTTGAAGATCTCGAGAGGAACATCGCGAGGTCGCTGAGCAATACGGTTAATGCAATCTGAACTGCAGCTGCAAGCCTGGTAAAACTGGTTGAAAAGAAAATTAATGGAGAAAAACACATGCTTGGCTTACTGCATTGCACTCGATCACTTCAGCGCCTCTGGGTGTCCTAAACGCAAACAGGCCCTGAAGAGGTTAACTTACTACTCCGATGAATAGTGTGTGAGTCTTCACCGAGTCTTTATAGGCGAAAGCTTTATTCCCGTCCTTGTTTACGACCTCAGAATCACTTTGACATTCACAATCAGAAGGTACGTCACATCGTCTGCATACGCAGCCGATCTGAAAGTCTTGGCTAGGCTCCTCCATGCCGTTTGTGCTGTATTGACAATGAGTGCTCTGGCGGACCACATGGGTACTAACGGCGGGACTGACTAGACATATCCTTTCTCAATATACTGGAAATTAAGAGCAAGCATCGGCCCTTCTTCATCGTCTACTTCATTTGCCAAGAATATTGGAGCAGCACCGACTGCCCAGGCAGATTTGGTCCACTCATCGGACAACTGTGATCGAGGTCGAGACCTTCAAAGATTAGCTTGCAGTTTCGGTAGTAAGGGTGGAGATAGCAACCTAGAAAGCCCAGGCCCTGGAATCTTTGGTTGCTGACGAATAGTTGACCGCCGTAGGCCACGTCGAGCTTCTTTTATCAATGTGGGCTGACCTTTTATTGGATCGTACGGATGCCAACTAGGGTCTAGTTTCTCATCAAGAAGTTCGCGCATCTCGTCCTCTAGCTTGGGCTTATATTTTGTCCTTGCCTTTAATTTATCATCAAATGCTTGTGCACGTAGACACGTTGGGAAATTATGGATATCAGTACCAGCGAAACCACTCAGTTCAATGTCGATTGATTCCTGGGTGAGTTCTTTGCGCTGTCGATTCTGTATTCGTTCCCAGCCTCGGAGCGCGCCAGGTGATAGATCATGCCACGTTTGCGTTGTTCCATCATCGCGTCGCCAGTCATCCCAATCAATCTGTGGAATAAGCATCGGAGTGAATTATTATATTAACAGTGGAAATACCTCATATCTGTGCCAACTGCTGTCAGTAATGATCCATGGTTTGAGGTGGCAAGAATGCATGCCTGGTTTCTCCGTCAAACGTTACTTCTTCCGAGACTACCTCATAACCCCAGAACTGATCTTCCAAACCCTGTTCTTCTTGGGGCTGTGGCGATGGCGAGTTCTGGAATAGCCGATTCCAGATTTCAGCAGCGTGAACTCCATCAGGGAATGTAGACCTAAAGACACAGATAAAGGTCAGCTTTGTCGACCATTATATCAAAGGCTAATTGAAATAACATAAAGAGTACTAGTACTTTACTTTTGAAAACACAGCAGGTAACTGTCACGCTTCTTCACATCGTTTCGGGTCACACGATAAACAAAGTATATCGAGGACGAAGAGACGTTTTTTCACTTCCCTGATCAAAAAATTGCTGAGAAAGTTAGACACTGATGATGATGGTGCTCTGGCTAGTATAATATAATCAATCCCTAAACTAAGTTTCTGCTGTGTGCCTTTGATCAGCGGCAAACATCACTGTAAAATATACTTCTTCTCAATATGGAGATTTAACCAATTGGTTTCTTCCTCTATCTCTTAAATCACCTCCGCATCAGCATTGCCAATGCCGCTAATCATTTCAAACATTTCTATGTAATCAAGAAAGAAAAAGCATTGAATTTCTCCCAGAAATATTATGAAATAGACAAACAATATGTATATATCACACGGCATGATAACGACCACAGAAAGTACAAATTATCTAAAGGAAGAACAACGCAACGACAAAAATAATGTGATGTCCATCATAGTATACAAGAAGGGGAATAAATCGTTGAGCAAGGAATCATGCAGAAATACTAAAGAAAAATCACGTGTAAAGAACAAAACATGGGCGCCAGAAAAAAACCAACAAATTTTCTTACTGCCCACGAAGGTGGCCTCAGTGCCCACAATAACTCCAGAGCCCGTGTTGCATTGACAATACAGTTGGGCGTCATGGTGGTGATAACAATGATTCGATGTCGGGCCAGTACTGAGCCAACGGTCGGTATTGATACCCTTTTCTGCCCAACACATCAGGCTCGATACATGGACACACATGTACACATGACACAGGAGCGGACGAAAAGAAGGGAAGGAAGGGGGAGTAAACATAATCGATGAGATGAATGGTCGATGGTGAAAAACAAGGGGATTGTGATACAAGGAATATTGCTTGTCGAGGCAAACAATAAGTTATTGAAGCGCTTGGATGTACAGGAGAGTGGAACAGGACAGGATATCCAACAAAGGAGAAAGAGAGAGGAGTGATGAACAGACAAAAAATGGGGTAGTGGAAATAAGATACACGAAAAATACAGCAGTCAACAAAACGCGAATTTGAAAACAGAAACAATTATAGAGGTCATGTCCATCTTACAGAGAAAAGCGAAAACGAATTGGATACTTGTCATACCTGATCAATCCATCTCCATCTCCATCTCCATTTCATCCCACTCCTTCGATTCACGACCAGCCTGTTCCCTTCTATTCCCAAGATTTCCTGCACCCTTGTCTTGGTGTTTCCACGTCTGAAGCGTCCTATGATGACTATACGCACCAAACCCATACACCCTTCTTCCACTACCAAATAGTGTACCACAGGAACCAAATTCATCATCCATGACACTGCTACTATCATCATCACCAACTTCATCGCCAATCTCAACAATATCGTCGTGTATCCCTTCTTGTTCCTCCTCTTGTTCATCAATATCTGAAGTGGAGCCAGACCTGGAACGGACAGCTGAACGAGGGAGAGACCAACCCCCTGCTTCAGTACCAATGGACAAGGAATTGACGTAATTGTTGTTGGGTTGGGATATGCCAAGGGAAGACCAGGAATAGGAGGAGAGTGAGGTGGTTATAGGTACAGACATGGGTTGAACTTGAGCTGGATCACTCGTAACTGGGATATTACCCCCTTCATTCAACGCAGTATGGACACCGAAGAGCCCAGGACGGATGTGCGTTGAAGTAGAATTCACAGGGATGGAGTAGTCATGCATACGTGGCCCTGTAGATGATGAACGTGCATATGTCGATGCACTAGCTGGTACGGAACTGGATACGCCTGCGGCAGTAGTAGCAACCATTGTACCTCCTCCTCCTGCAGCGGTATTTGTAGCGTTCCGCCTCGCTGAATCAGAGGTAGATAGCAATGTACTCGGATCAGGCGGAGGTAAAGAGCCTCCTGATAGAAAGGAAGGCCATAACGAACGATCATCTGGAAGTGATGAGGAAGTCGGAGAAAGGTGAGATAAAATAGCTGCGGCCTCAAGAAGCTGGACTTGTTGATGCTTGCTCAATACAAACTTGGATGCTTCTCGCCAATGGGGTGTGTGCTCCCAACGATGTTTGATGAGACAGGAAGGGTGCCGATAGATCTAAAAGGTCGAAGGCAAATTTGAAAAAATGCAATCAGTGATGTGAGAATTCAGCATTGAAATTTCGGACCTTTGAACAGCTTTCGCATTTGTGCTCAACGCCACGTTTCTTGCCGGGGATAATGCTCATAGGCTTTGGATTGGGGGATTCGGAAGAGGCAGGAGCAGTGTGCGGAAAGTTGCTGCCGTCGTTGAGTACAGAAGAGCTGAGAGCCTTGGCAGCAGCGCCTGTAAGCGATGCAGCAATATTCGTCGATGGCGGCGATGTTGACAATGAAAGCGAAGCCATAGAGAGAGCCGGTGGGCTGGCATGAAGAATTACACCTCTGAGAAGGAGATCAGCCGAGGGAACGATGGGAGAGACGCCGACACTCACGACGGGCGTGCAGCTGCCTCTCGAGCATCACTCAGCCTTCGCCGCGACCGTCCAGTCGATGCTAGTCGACGATGAGTCCTGTGGGTTCCTGCACCCGAGCCCACCGTTTGTGTAGCACCTGGACTTCCCACTGGAGTCTCTAGCAAATCGTCGTCGGACGTCGGGTGGTGGTGTACTGGGATCGGAGCAGCAGCAGCAGCAGCCATTGAGAGAGAGAGGAGACTTGCAGCAGCAACATCGGACTGGCTCATATTCAGAAGAAAGAAAGAACAAAGAGACTCGCGAGATATTTCTCATTTAATTCTGTCCTTCTAGCCGCCCACTTGCCTGTTTTGGTATCCTGCCTGACTCAGGCTGGGCCCCTTTTTCCACTCTGGCGATCCTATAGTGAGGAGGATCATGGCAAATTTCTTAGAAATGTTACAGTCTAAGCCCTCCTTTTCATTTGTTGCGCTCTTTGTAACTATGGTACTGATAAACTTTGTCGCTTTATCATTTATTGAAAAGTGAACGAGCCAGTAGATTTTCAAACCAAGATCGCATATCATTTCTCGAGATTTGTCATTCATTCAGATTATTTTCTTCGAGTGCACCTTGGAGGATGCAATAGTGAGAGATTGTATGATGCTCTTCCCAAGAACCCAAACAATGATGGACGGAAAGACGATCCATAGTCTATAGAAGCAAAATATATTTATATCCCCGAGCCCAACAACGAAAGCGAACTCACCCATTGGGTAGGATCCAATAAACAATCAAGGTTAAGGTGTCGTTGTGACCAATTTGACAAAATCCGCAATAGTATTCGTTGAGCCAGTACAAAAGTGTTTTGGAAAGTGTCATAAATGCAGCGCCAAATCCAATGAGTGGAGCACCAGGCCATTGAACACTGTGTGTAAGATAGACATAGATCATGTTAAGAATAGTCTCAACGATATTCATGAAAGCTAGATGAAGGCATCAGTCAACGGGTCTGGTACAGAACGGAAGATCAAAGCCAGAAAAGTCGCACATTGAGCATTCGTAAATCCGTCATTACTTTCCAAAGCCGGAAGACCATAAACCTAAAACTACGGTCAACTCGGGCTCAGGGATTATAAGAGGAAGCTTATCCCACAAACGCACATAGTCAATCTGTCAAAAATGCAGTCAAAAGACCCATTTAATATTACTTGCGGCTGTAAAGACCACCACGAGCCCGTACATACCTCCTGATAAAGCGCATACGGGCGCCAGATCCAATGCAAGTCACCACCCTGAGCATAATTTTCTTGGTCAAGTGCCCTGAAACAACATTAGAGTTTGTACGAACTTTCATTGACCTTGGCCTGGAAACATGCAGATTTATTGATTGAGATCATTTATTTGACACGAGAAGACACGAGAAGACATACCGCATGAAGCAATAACTGGCATCCCAGAGGATTACAGGAGCTGTTATGAGGAACCAAGCCGTAATCCACCGATGGCTTGTGACTGTCATGGTTTTGAGGTAGTTACCGACAGAGAAAACAGAAAACCACCGATCGCCGCAATCAATCCCACGTGGTGACAATGTATAATGTTCGAGGCTCGAATATACTGCTTGTCTTCGGCTGCATGTCGGCACTAATTCTCCAATTTTATTACTAGTTTCTACGTAGCAGAGTCATTGTATCTCACATAGAAAGGTACTTATCTTAGTCGCCAGGCCCTTGCAACATTCTTAACTATTTCTATTCTTCATAATGCTTGGTGGCTACTTTTCAAAATTCAGACTGTCATATTCATCTTCACCAGCAGAGAACTTGACCAAATTGCAACATCTTTCCATTGGTTATCGGTGACTACGAGAGGGGAGCGAGGGAGGCTTGCAATGACGGGTCTCCCAGCCAGCTTCCAGAGATAAGATATCCTGCACTTTAGTGGACCCAAGCATCTATTAAAAGCTTAGGAAGTAACGAGGGGCCATGTGGACTCTATATCATACGCAGAGTCTTGTCTGAAGTGCGATACAAGAGGCTCTCAAGTCACCAATGATTATTTTGCGGCAATATAGCTGTGTTCGGAATATTCACCGTGTCTTGCGCTTCCGAGTCTGTTCCCTGTCTTGGCCTATGCCAGACCCAAAACTGAGGCAATCCACTACTTCAGGTTCGACAAATCCGAGAAACGTATCATCGTTATGCAATCTAGAAATGTATGTCTTTAACGACAAGGCCCCTGTCGTTTTTCCAGAAGAGCGATGACATGCACAGAATGAACTTTCTCGCATCAATGGAGGAAACAGCTATAATAGACAAAAAGTGGTGTGCGACAAAAAAGGAATAATCTATGGTTCAAGTCCCAACTGCAGGTCATATTCCTTTCGGCGTCATGACTTTGACATACTTTCTCTCTATAATGGGACGGACACCTCAGGTGCCCACTTTCAAAGAATGTCCCTCGGAGAAAGGTCGAATTCCAGCGTCCCGCCGAATTGCGAGCAGTGATTGGAGGAATTGGTATTCGGTTTTTGTCAGGTCCCATAAGGCCAGCTCCACATTTCTTTTGAGACCTAGGATAGGTGCCCCCAATCGGTTTTTTTAAGCAGCGAACCGTACCTTCTGAGGTATTAATTCCAGGAACTGGCCGGGCAACATCAGAGAATTCAATTTCTAGTTATGACGGAGGACGTTGATAGACTGCCCCACTTGGTGGTCCCAATTCACCATGTGAGTTAATGACAGTATATCTCTATGGTAATCATAAGTATGAATAAGTGAAATATTTATTCAACAGACAGAATCAAGCTAACTAGGAGATAGATGTTCAAAAACATGGTGAAGACATGTCGAAGTATTATGGACCCACTTGATCGGCAGATGAACTTGGTAAATAACGACAATTTCTCTACTCAGTATATAGTGAAAAATTTCCCGTAACCTGGGTCCAGTCTTTTCTGCTGGACTTCAGATACACTTTGTTCTACTTGGCACTCACTATATATTTTACTATTATCTGTAATCTATTCTCATTAGGTTATGGGCCCTAGACACAACCTGGTTACCAATGTCTGGTCTTTTCCAAAGTTGACTGGACAAAATTACTACACCTGGTCTGAGCAGATGAAGGCTGCTCTTTAGGCTTGCTATCTCTGGCAGTATGTGACTGGAGATGAGCCTCAACCTCCCAAACCACTTACTTCTCCTCCTTAGTAGCTGCATTGGTGGCTGCATTGGTGGCTGCATTATCTGGACTTACTACCCCTTTGAAGCCTTTTACTGCTGAAGCTCAATACATTGCTAGTGCTACCACTTCTGACAGGCCAACTAAACCTTCAAAGCCAAGTGGTCAAGGCTTGGATACAGATGTGTTATGGTGTACTAGGACACTAACACTTTTTGTTTTCTTTTATCTATTTTTCTTGATTTAATATTTCTTTTTTTTGAATTTTCTTTTCCTTTTATTTTATTTGATGATGAAGAGGCATGTGACTAAAGTCACATGACATGTCACATGATGTGAGGTCATAAGCCTAGACTCTAGAAGAATGAACTAGAAGAATGACATTAGGGTACATATATAGGGTATAGTGTTCTTATAGAAGATATAAGGTTAATGTATGATGGAAGCATGGACAACACATGGACATTATGGTAGGGTTATTTATTGTTAGCATAGACTATGTATCTATAGTATAAATAGAATAGCAATACATTAGGAACTCCTTGTTGAGTTCTTTTGTGATCCCCACTTGATATCTGCCTTGAGATTTATTGCTTGTGTTACTATTGGTCTTTTGACTAGTACAAGATATAGATACAGTATAATCCTGAAGATTATCACTCAACATATCTAGCTCTAGTTCTTTGATATAATCTCTTCTTTCCAGACAATATTTTTTCTTTTCTTATTGGGTAATATTACTGAGTAGATATTACATAATTACCTAAATAATTGCATTTTTCCCTATGATGCCTTCACTCTTACATTAAGTATTACAGGTAAGGACTTATTCTATTACTATATACCTTACTTGTATATTAAGTATCACAGCCTTGAGCACTCATTGCTTAATGTCTGAGTCAAGTGAAGTCTACTCAGACTTACATGCAAATGAATTTTTTATTTTCAAAATTATATTTGTTGGAAAAAGAGTTGGGTATTATAATTAAAAATCAAAGTGAAGTCAATAAAAGAACCTTATATAGGGTTTAAACAAGAGAACTCAATAGAGTTCCAGTTACAGAGTGTCTATCTTATATATACTTGGCTAATAATCTGTGCTATACTAAACCTAGTTTACTTTAAAGAATATGAAATATATGTATTATATACTATTGATATGTGGTATGACATTGCTATTCCAGAACTTTCTATGCCCTTCTGTGACACATAATCATATGACTGTGATATGTGACTGATGTGTGATATCATGCTAAATCCTAATCCTAAGTCTAAAAAATAGAATAAATGAAAATGAAAATGAAAATGAGAAAAAAACATGAAAATAAGTAAAGTCCACCATTTTTAACTCTGACATTATCCCTCTCTTCAAGGTTTCTCTTCTAGAGAAACTAACTTCTATTTTTACCAGTTCCTTTCTAACTTTCTTAGATACTTATCTTTAAATTTTCCATCATTCTATCCATACAACATCTTCACAATATATTTTCTAGGCAATTCTTCCCTTTTAAAGTCTTTTTTTCTACTATACCCAACTTCTCTTGTTATCTTACTTCTGCATTTAGTTTTCCCTCAAACTTAGCCACTACTTCTTTTACATTTTCAAAATCCTTCTTCTTTTTTTATATGTTATAACTTAAAAATCTTAGAGTAAATCAATGAGAAAGAGCCTTGTATTAGATAATACAAGAGAACTCAATAGAGTTCCTAGTACAAAACTATCTACCTTATATATACTAAGTTACTAGTTCATGCTACAGTACCATTAACCTACTCTAAAGGCCATATATTATTTTGAAGGTCAATATGTGTCAAACATGTTGCAATAACATTGTTTCTTTTTAGAAGCTTCTACTATTCTCCCTTGTAACACATGATCATGTGACTGTGACTTGTGACATCACACTTACCCTAACCCCAAGTTCCCAAAATAGAAAATAAAAATAGTTAAGTCTGATGTTCATAATTCTAACATTATCTCTTCTTTAAGATTTCTCTTTCAGGGAAACTGACTTCTATTCTTGCTAGTTCCTCTCCAACTTCTTTAAGTACTTCTTCTCAAACTTTCCATCATTCCATCCATACAACATTTTTGCTGTATATTTTCCTAGTAATTCTCCCTTTCTAAAGTAGTTTCTCTTGTCATCTTACTTCTGTATTTAACCTTTCTTTGAATTCTACTACTACCTCCTTTACATTTTCCAAGTATTTTTCCTTTGCCTATGAGTCATATTCTATTATAAACCCCTTCCAACATACTAAATACTTCACTACTCTTCTTACTTTTCTTTTATTTAGTATTTTTTTCACCTTTCACTTTTTGACTTCTTCTACTTCTACTGGTTTTGCTTCTTCTACCCTCTGTTCCTCCACTTGTTCTTTATATTGCACTACTTGACTAACATTCACAACTAGGTAAATTCTCATTGATGTGGGCAGTCATAATTTGACTGCATTGGTAGAAACTACTTCATCAATGATATATGGATCCACGTAGTGATCCACCAATTTCCTCACTGGATGTTCTTTGAATACTAAGTCTTTTATACTCAGCATCACCTTATCTCCCTCCTTCCACTTTTCTATCTTTTTCCTTCTTCTGTTTGCTTACCACTTTATCTCTTCTTATACCTTTCTTAATGCTGCTCTTGCCTCCTTCTGTACTTTCTTCATTTTTTCCACAAATTCCATCACTTTTTCTATTTTTCCTTTTCTCCTGATATCTGCCTCCATTCTTAGTTTTCTATCATAATTCACCATAAACAGAGATATCTTAGTTGCTGAATAAGTTTTATTATTTATTGTGAACTCAGCTATTGCCAACTATTCAGACCAATCCTTTTATTTGTGATCAACAAAAAACCTTAAATAATGCTTGAGTTATTGGTTCATTCTCTCTGTCTGGCTATCTGTTTGAGGATGGAATACTGTTAACAACTTTATTTCAATTTCCAGCATCTTATTCAACTTCTTTGTTAGCTCTACTGTAAATTGCAGTTCTCTATCAGATACCATACTCTCTGGTAACCCAAGCAGCTTCTACACATTGTCCCTAAGCAGCCTCACCAATCTTTCCACTGACATTCCCTCTGTTGTTACCACAAAATATGTCATTTTTGACAACCTGTTACAAACTACTAGGATTGCATCTTTTCTAGCTACTAACAGTAACTTGGTAATGAAATCTACCATCAGATGAGTCCACAGCTTCTCCAGTACCTCACTTAACTTCAACTTCCCTGTTGGTACCTCAGTTCAATTTTTCATCCTTTGACACATATCACATCTGTTCACATATTTTCCTATATCTCTTGTTACTTCA
>Ga0157366_1001013_pt1 | contig 11799 bp, 15 predicted proteins | sample AttbisABBM1_FD_113149 | JGI IMG/M metagenome (GOLD analysis project Ga0157366, IMG submission 113149) | Fungus gardens microbial communities from leaf cutter ant in Botucatu, State of São Paulo, Brazil - Atta bisphaerica ABBM1 | ecosystem: Host-associated > Fungi > Mycelium > Unclassified ...
ATGTATACAACATGGTGGCCTTGAGTAGGAAATGAGGCAGACATGAGGTTGTAGCACGGACCAGATGTATTTAGTATATATAGGATGCTAATTTAGCAGAGACTCCTTGTTGAGTTCTCTTGTGAATTCCCACATTATACTTCTCCTTTGAGGTTTACTCATTAGTGAGATCATTGGACCTTGAGTGTCTAGTGGTTGCCACAACAAAAGGAAGAAAGTCCAAGTAGATGTGAGTACTGATTGGTGTGTCGCCGTTGAACACTGGAGGTCGAGTTCAATAAGAGATTATCTTCGTTGATTATCAGACTAGTAAATTACAGTGTAACTACTAGTCTTATATACAAACTGATAGTATAGGAGATGCTCGGGGTTTCAGTGGGAAAACCCCTATTGCCCCAAGTGGAGGTTTCAGTGTTGAGACACTGACAGGAGTAACTCCGTTATGGAAGACTGAGTTGAATAGGAGTATCTCTGCCATGGAAGATGGAATATCTGGAGGGTTGCAGTACCACCATGAGACATGTTGTGAGAAAGATGGCTGTCGTGGAAAATGGGCTTATATGGTTTGGAGGTAGTTTCACTGTGGGGACGTTATTTCCAGACAGGTGGACTTGTATATGACATCATTAGTAGATAAATTGTTTATTGACAGAAATGTTCTGACTGGAAGTGGGATTGATCTAGATTAATAATTAGCTATATTGAACTTTTCCAACTCCAATATCACCTCTACCTCAAAACAATCTCCTAGCTTCTATTTTGCCTTACTGGCTTTCTCTTTATCTAATAATATACTCATAGTATTATTTGTATATATATAGGTGATTGTGAATTTCTCATTAGAGATATGTCATGTTTTAACTCCCTACATTATTCTATACAAGATTTTATAGAGTTTCCAGACCTTTTCTCTTCTTCCTCCCTCTACAAAACTCTTTAGTTACACTATATAGTAACTATTGTTAGTAAAAGACAAAATAACTCAAGATAGGCTATAGCTGTATACATCTTATCAAAGTCAATACTTTACACCTATGTAAACCTCTATGCACCAATCTAAGTCTTCTAATTGCTAACCAGCCTCTCATTATCAAACTTCAGAACAAAAATCTACTTTAATCCTATCACATTGCTACTATCTAGTCTTTCAACTAGGTTATGTATGTCTCTTACCTTCATCACATTAATCTTTTTCAACATCAGTCCAACCTAAGCTTCAGGTTTCTATATAGCTTTCTAGTATGTCTTTGGTATATGTATACCACCAACTATAGTTATAAAAGCCCTAGGAATTCTTTCTTCACATACTAGATACTTCTATAACTTAATTTGTCTCTTCAGAGGCTTGATGTCACATCTTAATCTTCTCATCACTACTAGTAAGTTTTATTTAGCCATCTCTTGTTCAATATTCTTAATTTTCTATCCTTTTCAGTGACTTTAACCTCTATCAAGTTCTCTACTGCTATCATATTACCATCATTATTAACATGTTCATTCTCTCTTTTAATATTTATATCTATAGTAGATCTGTACTATCATTTCACTCAGATATATTCTGCATCCTTAGTATAATTTGTTCTCTCTTTCTTAAAAAAGACAATTCACACTTACCAGAATTATCTGCAAGTTATTAGACATAGTTTACATTTCATTATCCAAGATCTGGTAAGATATCTCAGAAGTCCAAGTAAGTCATTTGTATATTATCCAAGAATGCAGAAGGTAGAGTCAGAACAACCTTTAGCTTTAGTTTATATACTATATCTCTACTAGTTGTACTAGTTGGAAAACTTCTACTTTCACATCTGTCCATCTACAATATTATCTATTGTTATCTGTGTCACTATCTAAGTCTTATCCTGTTACAACTCAAAGACCTTAGAGTAGGTCAATGAATAAAACCTTGTATTGGATTAACACAAGAGAACTCGATAGAAAGCTCTTTACAAAGTAGTCTACCTTATATACCTATCCACACGGTCCATGCTAGCTACTGTGCATTCTACCCTAAAGTACTATGTGTAAGACAGGAGGTCAACATGTGGTGTACATGTTATATGACATCACTTCTTCTAGAACCTTCTATGTCCTTCTATGCATCATGTGACTTGTGACTGTGACTGTCACCATATTATCTGATGTAACTAAGTGATGTTGTCACTAACCCTAACCCTAAGTTCTAAAAATAAAAAAATGAAAATAAATCAAAAAAGAAATAAAAATGAGAATAAGAAAATAAGAAAAAGCTAAGTCTACTTTCTGCAATCTTGACACTACTTGTATTATATCCTATTTCAGCTATCTGTTCTATAACTATATATAACTCTTATTTCCTTATTTGTACTTCCTAAATACTTCTGGTATAGATTACTTCCCTTCATTCTCTTTCAAATATCCTTGCTAGTCCTTTACCAAACTTCATAGACTCTATTTCAGATATCTGAGAATCATCAGTATATAGAGTAACTTGTTTAGTAGTCTTCATTTTAGATAGCTACTCTAGGTAATCTACCTAGTATATAAACTAGTAGCTTACACTATCAGAATTGAAGATAGTGGACTTTATATTTTTTATATTTCTTTTCTGTTTTATTTTTGAACTTAAGACTAGAGGTTGGCATGATTGGGTGTCATACATCAGTCACATGTCACATAGTCATATAGTACATGGAACATCATGAAAGATTCTAGAATGAGATAATGTCATATAGCATGTTTTACACATGTTGACCTTAAGAAGAATATATAGCCCTTTAAAGTAGACTAAAATTAGTATAGCACAGACTAGTAGTCTAGCATATAACTTAACTCTTTGAGGTTTGAATTATAACATTAGAACTCAATACTACTTTAAGACTGTTTAGTACCAGATACTCTCAAACTTATTCTCTCATTATCCTTGACTGAGAGATACTACTATCTCTTAGTCAAGAAGAATTACTAGGCCCTAGATATAAGAGATACACTAGCTAGGCAGGAAAAGTTTAGCTGTTCAGTTTGCATTAAAGCCTACTAGCATATTTTGAACCTATGCAGTAAAACAGTGGAGACTTTTATAGCTCCATCTAGAGTAGGCATTTCCTTCTTAAAAATATTTGTATACAAATTTATTAGAGCAGTAGTAAGTAGTTAGGTAGTTAGTAGATAGTGTGAGGTAGAACTTGAAGAGAGTTAAGTTTGGAATACAATTCAGAGAAGGAGACCAGCATCAGTTCTGCCTTACTCTTACACACTTCATCATCTCCTACATCATCACCACCATCATCATCAACCAAGTTTCTACCTTTTTACACAACCATGAGTCAACTTGACCCAATTTAAATGAAACAGATCATCTGGTAATATTAGGAGCAAATTGCCATTATGCAGGCATAGCTCTAGGTGTTAACAGGAGTAGCAGGAGCAGTGAAGGTTTTTAGATCTAACACAAGGTCTAATGTAGAAGTAGCTAAGCCACAAACATTTGACAGAACCATACAAAGGTTTCAGGACTTCTAATAGTATGCAAGTTATTTATGAGAATGAGAATAAGAGATGTAGTAGTAGAGAAACAGATTCAATGGATGCTGTCATATATATAGAAGGGTTTAGCAAACATTTGAAAGAAAAACATACTGGAGGATTTGGAAGAAGGAAGTTTGGAATATGAAATAATAGGTGAGTTTTTAGCAGACTTAAAGAAAGAATTTGGTAGAAGAGATGATGAAACAATGAAAGTAGCAAAGTTAAAAAAAGTAGAGCAAGGAAATAGGACAATGAAAGAGTTTGTTCAGAAATTTAAGAGAGTAGCAAGAGATAGTGAATATGAAGGAAGACTATTAATAGAGGAATTCAAGAGAGGTATAAATGGAGTCATAAGATAAAAAGAGTAAGAGGGAAGAAAAAAAGGTTAAGAGGTAGAAAGAAGATAGGAGCTTTGGCTCAAAGGGTAAATGCACTAGCTGATTCTGGAGAGGTATAAGGGCAAAGATTACCTCAGCCTCAAGTATGGTCCAGGAGACAGAGATTTCAACAACAGATGCTAGTAGGGCCTACCTACTTTAATGAAAGAAGTGGAAAGAATGAATGTAGTTGTCATGAATCCAAATTGATAGGCAGGAATTGTGCCAAGATGTGACCCATATGTAATAAATGTGAATTGGAGAAGAAACTGTTACAATTATAGAAGGTTTGGTTATATTACAAGATACTATAGAGAAAGGGAAAATCAGGAAAGAATCAGACAAGAAAAAAAGGTGAATTATGAGGACAATAGGAATTAAGGATAGAATAATTTAAATGGAGTCTAATAGTCCTTGATTAGGTTCTTATACAAATAGGTTTGTATTACTTAGTAGAGTAATAGACAAAATCTTGCTATAACTTAGATAAGAGAGACATGCTAAGAGAAATTACAGTAAAAATCAGGTTAAAAAGAATTGATACATAGAAATAAGTAATAGTAAAGATGTTGTTGGACAGTGAAGCAATGTGATTAGTCATGAGTTTGGAGTCTATAAGGAAGCAAAGGTTTAAATTAAAGAAAATTAAAAGACTTATTTATGTGAGAAATGTGGATGGTTTTTTTAACAAGAAAGAACCTATTGAATATACAGTAGAGGTAAATATTTATTATTAGAAACATAAGGAGAGGATAGAAATTGATGTAATTTTTATTTTTTATATTTTTAACATCAACAATTTATTACATTAAGCATGATAGCAGTCTGTGCCTACAAGAGGAATTATGTATAAAGTATCATAATCTAATCTTTTTATACAGTTACCCAATACAAAGAACTAAGACAGTGGACTTTAATTATTTTCAATTTCTTTCATATTTCTATTTTCTTTTTAATTTATTTTTAATTTTGGAATCCAGGATTAGAATTTGATGTGATGTGATGTCATACATCTGTCACACAGTCACAGTCATGGTCATATAATCATGTGTTACATGAAACATTGTAAAAGAATCTGGAAAAAAATAATATCACTATAACATAGTTAACATATATTGACCTTAAAGTAGATATATGAGCATTTAGAATAGGCTAATTGTAGTATAATACAGACCATCAGTCTAGGTATATAAGGTAGACAATCCTGTATAGAGTTTTCTATTGAGTTCTCCTATAATCAACCCAATCTAAGGTCATTCTTCTGACTTAACTCTAGTCTTAAGTTCTTAACATCCATAACCTCAAGTAGGTTTGAGGTAGGCATAATATACATGGATAGGATGCTCTTCCACTATGTCATCTCTCTCCTAGAAAAATTGATATAATTGGAGGACTGAAGTGAAGTATAATTTTAGGAATACTGTAGCTTATATGCCACAATTCTAAGATCAACTGAAGAATAAGAGAAATAAAGATGACAAAGTATTCAGAAGAGTGTGGAAAAAAATAAAGACTAAATCAAGGAAAACCAGTATAGCAAAAACAGAAAAAAGAAGAAAAAAAAAAGAAAAAAACCAAAGAAAGAGAAGACAATAGAGATAAAAAAAAGTAGCATAAGAATAGGAGATTTGAGATGAGAAAAAGGAGAAAACAGCAAAGTTGGAGCAAAAGACCAAGAAATTGGTTTCTCTAAGATTCCATGAATGGATTTATGTTTTTAGAAAGAAAACAAGTAAGAGAATACTAACAAGAAAGATATAGAATCATGTGATTGAGTTAAAAGAAGAATTTTTGTTGAGAAAAGGAAAGGTATATCCATTGTTAAGGGAGGAGAGAGAAGAAGTGTACAAGTTTATCAAAGAACAATTGAGGAAGAAGTATATTAGACTCTTGAAGTCACCTCAAATAGCACCAGTATTTTTTTGTAAAAAAGAAAAATGGTAAGAAGCATATAGTACAGGACTATTGGTATTTAAATAAATAGACTGTAAAAATAATTATCTTTTACTGTTGATTTCAGATATTATAAAAAGTATAGGTATAAAGAAAGTATTTACTAAATTAGATCTATGGTGGTGGTATAATGATATATGAATAAAGAAAGAAAATGAATGAAAAACAGTGTTCATGACTTTAGAAGGGTTATTTGAACTGATAGTGATGTTCTTTGGACTCATAAACTCCTTAGCAATATTTCAAATGATAATAAATAAGGTTTTTTGGAACTTAATCAATACTGGTGTTACAATCAATATCTCGAGGATGCAACCTGGAGTAGGGCAGAGGGTGATGACGATATGATTGGCTGTGCTGCAGTAGTCTCAGTCAGCACCTCATGTAGTAGGTGCTCTAACCTTGCTTTCTCCCTATATACAATAACTCGTTTGCCTCATGGACTATGTATTGTTTCCTCATTCCTCATTGACTATAAGTATATATAGCATAGATACTCTTCTGTATCCTTACACTTTACCAACTATTTTATCCTCTTACTTCTTCTCAAGCCTTTGCCTAAGTGCAACCTAAGCTCTAAGCTAAGGTTATAACATTTGGTAAAGTGTCAACGAGCTCACCTTGCAAGAGAGGTGTAGTGGATAGTATCCATAGACAAAACTAGACAGAGTTAACTATCAAGAACAAAATATGTGTAGTGTTAACTACAAAGAGGAACCAAGATGAGTTCCAAAAGAATGAACAATATCGAGGCATTGTCAGAATAACTAGAATCTTTACAGATCATGGAAGAAGCCTCAAACAACTATGAACAAATGGACACAGAGATGTTAGTAGCACCAGCACCAGCACCAGCAGCAATCAGTGAGAATGTACAGACAGGAATGCCAAAAAACATGGTACCAGACCTAGGATGGTTTGACAGTGACTAAACGAAATTCGAAGACTGGTGAAGAGGAATGAGACTGTTTCTCAAGAGTAACAGGGTCATGGAGACTAATAATAGGATCACAGCAATTCTAGCTCGCCTCAGAGAAGGTATAGCAGGCATATACGCATAGAGAAAGCTCAATGAGCTAGACAAAGAACTCAGAACCCAGGATTGGGAAGAGTTTGTCAAAGAAATCAAGATAATGTTCAGTGACAAAACAAAGACAGCAGATGCTAGATGGAAGATCAAATCTTTCAAGCAAGAAAAGAAGAATACAGTGGACTTCATGATAGAGTTTGACACATTGGCCATGAAGATGGATACAAATGAGCTACATGCTATTTTTTTTATTGAAGAAGAACGTATGACCAGACATCATCAAGACAATATTGGGTTACCCACCCATAGCTGCACCAGAGACACTCAAGAAGTGGAAAGTGGCAATAACATCAGTAGAATAAGGATATGAGTTCACAGAAGAACGACATGATTACAAGACAAGTACAGAAACAACATATGGAGGGTGAGGTCAGCCCATAGACATCAGGAAGTCCAATGACCACTTCAAGGATGAGAAGCCAAAATGTTTCAATTGCAACAAGTACAGACACATGGCAAAAGAATGCTGATCAAAAAAGAAAGAAGACAAGCGACAATGCTTTAAATGCGACAAAGAAGGGTATATTACCAAAGATTGTAGAGGGACACATTCAATAAAGAAACAAAAGATTTAGGAGGAATCAGATGACAAAGAAGACAAGAAAGAGGAGGGTTTTGGCAAAGATCTCAAGTAGATACAGTACAAGAGATCTCCCATGTAAATTCCTAGAACAAATATATTATTCTGAATCACAGGAACAGTGAAGGAAAGAGAGAATTAAACGTGCAAGCAGACGTAAAGACAAAGAACAGCAAGAAGATCAAGATGAAGGCACTGGTGGACTCTTGTTATGAACTAAAGCCCTTAGGATTGGACAATAGAACAACTCTTGTATTAAGTAACATAAGAGAACTCAATAGAGATCTCTCTACAAACTAATCTATCTTATATACTACTACCAATAGTCTGTGCTCGCTACTGTGCAACCTACCCTAAACAACCATGTGATGTTCATGTTGTATGACATTATTTGTTCTAGATCCTTCTACTTCGTTCTATGCATCTTGTGATCTAACCCTAACCCTATGTTCTAAAAATAGAAAAATAAGAAAATGAAATGAAATGAAAATGAAAATGAACAATAGAATAGAGAAAAACTAAGTCCACCATTTGTAAACTTGACAACTCTAGATATATACATATAAAAATAGATGAGCAATTGGTCAAGGACAAAAGAATTCAAACAAGGCCAATAAACTTCTCATTTGAAGTATTCAATGCAGACAGAACAAAAAATGGAGAAGTCACTAAGGTGGCACCTCTAGAAGTCAAAATAAATAGATACAAAGAGTAGCTGGAAGTAGCAGTAATAGATTTAAATGGCACAGATATATTCCTAGTACATGACTGGCTGGTTAAGCACAACCCAGAAGTCAACTGGAAGAATGGAACAATAAAGTTTACAAGATGTCCAGGAAGCTGTACAATGAAACACCAAGATGTGTGGTTCAAAACAAGAAAGACACAGGCAATGGAAACAATAACATAGGACAACAGTGAAATAGGAAAGAAGCTAGACAAGACAAATCCGGAGGATTTACCAGAGTATATTTGATCTTTCATGCACTTATTCAACAAAAAGAAGTTTGAAAAGTTACTGGAGAGATGTGAATGAGATCATGAAATCAATTTAACAGATGAAGCACCATGGGAACTAAATGCTAAGGCCTATGCAATGACATTGAAAGAAGAAGAAGCACTAAATTAGTGGCTAGAGGAACAACTCAAGACAGGACTGATAGTGGAATCAAAATCACAATATGCAGCATCTTGCTTCTACATTTCAAAGAAGGACAGATCATTATAACTAGTACAAGATTACAGGAAATTAAACCAGGTCACTATCAAGGACAAAACACCATTACTGTTAATTGGAGAAGTCATTGACAAGTTAAAGGAGGCCAGATACTTCAACAAATTGAACTTAATCTAGGATATAACAACATCCGAATTAAAGAAGAAGACGAATGGAAAGCAGCTTTCTTAACAAACAGAGGCCTATTTGAACCGAAAGTCATGTACTTTAGATTATGCAATTTTCCAGGGACATACTAAAGAATGATGAACAGTATATTCAGGGAATTACTCCATAAAGGAATACTAGCAAACTACATGAACAACTTCATAATACCAGCAAAGAGCATGAAGGAACTTAAAGAAAGGACAATCCGATTCCTCAAAATCACAGAAAAACACAATCTTTGTTTTAAATGATCAAAATGTGATTTTAACATGGAAAAAATCCCAATTTTGGGAGTAGTTGTTGGAAGAGGACAAGTGTAAATGAAAACCAATAAAGTCAAGGTAGTCAAGGAATGGAAAACCCCACCAAGATAAAGGAAGTAGAAAGCTTCCTGGGGTTTGCAAATTTCTATAGACAATTTATCAAGAATTTCAGTCATATGGCAAAACCTCTAAATGATCTCAAAGGCAAGAAAGAGTGGAAATGGGGAGAACAACAACAAAAGGCATTCGAAGAATTGAAAGAGAAAATAACAAGTCAACCAGTTCTCATGCTACTAAGAAGAAAAGGGAAATTTCAAGTAGAAACCAATGTATCAGAACATGCAATAGGAGGGGTTCTATCACAAGAATAAGATGGAAAATGGAAACCCATTGTATTCCTGTCAAGAACAATGTAACCAGCAGAACAAAACTACGAAATATACAACAAAGAATTACTTGCAATAGTGGAGGCTATTACAAAATAGAGACAATATTTGTTAGATACCACAGAGAAATTTGAAGTCTGGATGGATCATGAAAATCTCAAATACTTCAGAGAACTACACAAACTCAATGGAAAACAAGCTAGGTGGTACTTGAAATTACAAGATTATGATTTCATATTGCGACATATTCTTGGAAAAACAAATACTAAGGCTGACATTCTATCAAGGAAGAATTGCATTGACACCACAGAGGACAACAAGGATGTACAAATACTCAAAGATGAAATATAGTCAAGAAGGCAAATAACAGTAGAGATAGAGATAATACAGGGAAACCAAGTAGTAGAAAAAACTACTATATTGGAAGAAATATGATGAAATGGGACAAAAGAACAGGAAGTACAAAGAGAATTGGAAAAAGAAGATGGAATTGTCTATATGAATGAAAGAATCTATATATCAAATAACCAAAAAATCAAGGAGAAGATACTTCAAGAAAACCATAATCCAATGGATATAGGACATCTAGGACAACAACGAATGATGGAGCTTATTATTGGTGGCCAGGAATAAAGAATGATGTCAAGAAGTATGTTCAAGAATGCTTCAAATACCAGTAAAACAAGGTATAACATATAAAGAAAGCTAGAGAACTACATTTCTTGAAAACACCAGAAGGACTATAGGAGATTAGCATTGATGTTATTGGCCCATTACCAAAATCCAATGAAAAGAATGCCATCATAGTTATTGTGAACCGATTTACGAAAATAATTCAACTCAAAGCAACAACAACAAATATATCATCAGAAGAAATTGTAAAGATCTATCACAATAAAATATGGAAACTATACAGAATTCCAAGAACTATTCTCAGTGACAGAGGACCTCAATTTGCATCAAGATTTATGGAAGATCTCACAAAAGTATTAGGAACAAAATGAATGCTATTCACTGTATATCATCCTCAAACAGATAGACAAACAGAGTAAATCAACCAAGAGATTGGCACATTCCTGAGACACTACATCAATTACCAACAAGACAACTGGACAGAATAGCTAGTAGCAGCAGAGTCCCAATATAATGACAAAAAACATGTGGCAACAGAACACACCCCACTCGAACTTAATTTTAGATGACATCTATGGAAAAAGGACTTAACTGTGCAAACAGAATTTTCAAAGCTGGAAGAATTCTTGATCGGTTTACAAAAGAGTTGGGAAGAAGCAACCAAAGCAATGGACAAGGCTAAAGAAACAATAAAGAAACAGTTTGACAAGAAAAGGCAAAACCCACAAGGATTAAAGGAAGGGGATAACATATGGTTGGAAGCCAAGAATATCCATTCAAACAGACCCTCAAAGAAGCTGGACCAGAAGCGATACAGACCTTTTAGAATTCTGAAAGTGATTGGTCAAGGAGCGTTTCAGCTTAAACTTCCAGAAGGATAGATAATCCATGATGTGTTCAATGAAGACCTATTAACACAATGCAAAGAACCACAATACAAGGGTCAACATGTGGAACCAGTACCACCACCAATGATTATCAATGAGGAAGAAGAATACAAAGTTGAAGAAGTTAGGAAGCATAGAAAATGAGGCAAAGTGTCAAGTTCACAAACAGTAGACTTAGGTTTACTTTACTTTACTTTTTATTTTTATTTTCTTTTTGATTTGTTTTTCTATTTTCTATTTTTAGAACAACTAGGATTATGGTTGATCGGTCACACTGTTACATCAGTCACAATCTGATGGCGTAGTCACAAGACAGATCACAAGACTTGGGAGAATTTAGTAGAAGATTTGAGAACAAATGATATCATATAACATGGACACCACATGTTGGCCTCATGGACTATACATGGTTGTTTAGGGTAGGATGCACAGTACTTAGCACGGACCATCGGTAGGACTATATAAGGTAGATGTCAAGATCGTTGATAGTGGACTTTATTTTTCTCTTTATTTTACTTTTCTTTTTCTTTTTCTATTTTTAGAACAACTCGGGTTAGGGTTTATCAGTCACAAATTGATGGCGAAGTCACAAGACTGATCACGGGACTGGGGAGAATGGAGTAGAAGGATCTAGAACAAAGTGACGTCATACAGCATGAACAACACATGCTGGCCTCATGTTATACTCATGGTCATTTAGGGTAGGGTGCACAGTAGCTAGCACGGACCATGAGGAATA
>Ga0157366_1001014_pt1 | contig 11782 bp, 13 predicted proteins | sample AttbisABBM1_FD_113149 | JGI IMG/M metagenome (GOLD analysis project Ga0157366, IMG submission 113149) | Fungus gardens microbial communities from leaf cutter ant in Botucatu, State of São Paulo, Brazil - Atta bisphaerica ABBM1 | ecosystem: Host-associated > Fungi > Mycelium > Unclassified ...
CATGCAGTACCACGCACTCCCCCGCATTAACGTCCAGACTGGCATCCTGCAATACCGGCAGCGCAGCACCGCCCTGGTTATGCAGCACAAAGGTTTTACTCAGATTTTTTACGCGTAATAAAGGTTGCATAATGGTGTCCTGATAGAGGTCAGTACCGGTTACGCCAGCACCGATGAGACCAGCAGTTGGGTATAAGGATGGTGTGGATCGTCCAGCACCCGGTCAGTCAGACCGCTCTCCACAACGTTGCCCTGCTTCATCACCAGCAAGCGATGTGCCAGCAAACGCGCCACACCAAGATCATGAGTGACAATCACCACCGCCAGATTCAGTTCACGAACCAGTGTACGTAGCAGATCCAGCAGGCGAGCCTGAACCGAAACATCCAGCCCGCCCGTCGGTTCATCCATAAAGACCAGCGTCGGTTGTGTCACCAGGTTACGGGCAATCTGCAAACGTTGTTGCATCCCCCCGGAGAAGGTGGTTGGCAGATCATCTATCCGGTTGATCGGGATCTCGACATCCTGCAACCAGCGCAGTGCTTCCTGACGGATATCACCATAATGGCGTTGCCCCACCGCCATCAGACGCTCGCCAATATTGCCTCCGGCAGTCACCTGCGGACGCAGACCATCCAGCGGGTGCTGGTGTACCACACCCCATTCTGTACGTAACAGGCGACGGCGGTCGCTTTCACTCAGTTGGTACAGATCCTGATCGCGATAAAGAATATTGCCCTGTTGTGGCGTCAGACGGGCTGACAGGCTGCGTAACAGCGTGGTTTTACCCGAACCGGATTCCCCGACAATGCCCAGCACTTCACCGGGATACAGCTCAAAACTGACATCTTCAAACCCTTTGCCCGGCGCATAAAGGTGCGTCAGATTGTTGACCGCGAGCAGCGGTTGTTCACTGTGCATGTTGTTGTTCCTGCTGCTGGTGGCAAAAATCGGTATCGGAGCAAACAAACATGCGCGTACCGGCGTCATCCATTACGACCTCATCAAGGTAGCTGTGCCGTGAACCGCACAATGCACAGGGTTCATCCCAGCTTTGTACGGTGAATGGATGGTCATCAAAATCGAGGCTTTCTACTTTGGTGTACGGTGGCAGTGCATAAATGCGTTTCTCACGACCGGCACCAAACAGTTGCAGCGCTGGCATCATATGCATCTTGGGGTTGTCGAATTTTGGGATCGGCGACGGGTCCATCACATAGCGGTCGTTCACTTTGACCGGATAGGCGTAGGTGGTGGCAATATGACCATAACGGGCAATATCTTCATACAGTTTCACCTGCATGATGCCGTACTCCTCCAGCGCGTGCATGGTGCGCGTTTCCGTTTCGCGTGGCTCAATAAAACGCAAAGGTTCCGGGATCGGCACCTGGAAGATCAGCACCTGATCCTCTGCCAGTGGTGTTTCCGGAATGCGATGGCGGGTCTGGATCAGTGTGGCATCACAGGTACGTTCCGTGGTAGCCGCACCACTGACACGCTGGAAAAAGCGGCGAATGGACACCGCATTTGTCGTGTCATCGGCTCCCTGGTCAATCACCTTCAGTACGTCATTGTCACCAATAATACTGGCCGTGATTTGAATACCGCCGGTGCCCCAGCCATAAGGCATCGGCATTTCCCGCCCGGCAAAGGGCACCTGATAACCCGGGATAGCGACCGCTTTGAGGATGGCCCGGCGGATCGTCCGTTTGGTCTGCTCATCCAGATAGCCATTGTTATAACCGCTTAGCTCACTCATCTTTCTGCTCCTGTACCTGCTGGCGCAGTTGTTTCAGCAATTCAAGTTCGGCCTGGAAATCAACGTAATGCGGCAGTTTCAGATGCGAGACAAAACCCGCGGCTTCCACATTGTCAGCATGGGACAAGACAAACTCTTCATCCTGTGCCGGGCCGGTAATGCGTTCGTTATATTCCGGAGCCTGTAACGCACGATCCACTAACGCCATCGCCATTGCTTTGCGTTCTGCCCGGCCGAAAACCAGGCCATAGCCACGGGTAAAGTGCGGTGCCTCTTCCGTCTGCGTGGTGAAACCATTCACCATTTCGCATTCGGTTAGCAGGATTTCGCCGATGTCGATATCGAATCCCAGCTCTTCCGGGCAAACAGAAACACTGAGATAACCGGTTCGGATCTCCCCGGCAAACGGATGGTTACGCCCGTAACCACGTTGTGTCGAATACCCCATTGCCAGCAAAAAGCCTTCATCGCCACGTACCAGTTGTTGCAGACGGGCAGCGCGACTGGCGGGATATCCCGGCGGCTCACGAGTAATGTCGCAGGGCTCGCTGCCATCATCCTCTTCGCGCATTGCCAGTCCTTCATCCGCCATCATGCTGAACATATGCGGGCAGTGCTCTGGTAAAGGCTGATCACCACGCGATGCAGCCGGTGTTTCACCATTAGCCAGCAGAGTGAAATCCAGCAAACGGTGGCTGTAATCGTAAGTAGGGCCAAGCACCTGACCGCCGGGTAAATCTTTATAAACCGCAGAAATACGTCGCTCGATGCGCATGGTATCCGTGGCTAGCGGCAGGCTGTCAGCCAGACGAGGTAAGGTGGTGCGGTAAGCGCGTAGCAGGAAAATCGCTTCCACCAGGTCACCACTGGCCTGCTTTATCGCCAGTGCCGCCAGTTGAGGATCACAGATGCCGCCTTCCGTCATCACGCGATCGACGGCCAGCCCCAGTTGTTCCGCTACCTGATCACAACCCAGCTCAGCAACATGACGATCGCCACGGCGCAGATCGGCCTGAAGTTCATGGGCGCTGGCTATCGCCTTTTCGCCTCCTTTGACTGCGACATACATCAGAGCACCTCCACATGCGTTGTACGTGGTAACGCCATCAATGCCTCACCACAGGTGAATATCAGATCAATTCCCTGCGGAAAGGGATGTGGGCGTGACTGCAAATACGTCAGTACCGCAGGCGGCAGTTGCGGTACAACGACGCGGGGTTCACGCAAACCCGGACCAGAAAGATGCAAAGCTGCTCCACCGTTCATCGCCGGTAATTCAACAATCAGCGTTGTGCTCTTTTCCGGTGCCAGGTTATCGCCAGCAGCAAACTGCATCGGATCCGGATTAGTTGCCGCATGGCTCATGGCAAAGGGCACATCACGCTCAGCCACAATCGCCACACCGGTGTGAAAACGCAGGTTATTGCGGACAATATCACTGTCCACCCGCTCATCCAGCCAAAGCGCACTATCCTGATCAACCAGCGTCAGCAGCACCGCGGTTGCCGCTGGTGACAAATCGCCCCAACCCGGTACATGTGGCAGAGAAACGATAATGCCGGGCTCGCTCATCGCTTTCAGCAGGCGGCGAAACGCCTGTTGTGAATCCGCAACCGGGTGAGTAAAACTCGCGAGTAGTGTCATCAGTTATCTCCGCGAACAAGGGTGAAGAAATCGACTTTCGAACTGGCAATTTCGCGTGCGCGCAGCTGGCACTGTTCCTCACGCAGGGCTGCCAGAGGAGCAATAACCTTTTCCTGTAGCAACTCCTGGGTTTCCGTTTGTTGCAGTAACGCATCGATCAACGCACAACGCTCGGCATGTGCTTTATCGCGCCCCAGCACATAGCTAAAGCCGAGCGTCCCGTTGGGCAGCTTCACTACGGCTCGGGTCACGGTGGCATCGCCCATCACAAAGCGTTTTCCCGTGCCGCCCATACGAGCCTGTAAACGGGTTAACCCGGTTTCAGCCGGGCGCACTCGCTCGAACGCAACGTTCAGATGTAAGGATTGCCAGTGAGCATGTAACTGGTCGGCATTGCTATGTGCCAGCACTGAAAGCCAGATTTGGCGGGCCGTTTGCGGTTTCATTTATGCTCCAGAGTCAGTTCAATCATGTCACCACGCGTCAGGCTGACCGAGTATTCCACCACCTGACCAGTACTGTGTTTATTCAGGGTGCGTACACATAGCAGAGGCGACTGCAAAGCAATTTCCAGCTGTTTACACTCTTTCGCCTGCGCACGACGGGTACTGATACGGGTTTCCGCACGGGTAAGGTCAAGTCCCAGTTGCTGCTGCATAAAATCATGCAGCGACCCACTGTGAAATTGCTGCAAAGCCGGCCACCAGCTGAGATCCGGCAGGAAATGGTTGATGACACATACCGGTACGCCATTCACACGGCGGAGGGTACGCAAATGGATGACGTTATCGCCTTCATTAATAGCCAGTGCGCTGGCCACATCACTGCTGGCCGGACGTAACACCGCCAGCAAACGTTCACTGGTCGGATGACTGCCCTGCTCCAGCAAATTCTGGCTAAAACGCGCCTGCGAATGCAGTGGGTAATCGTATGGACGCATTAAGACCAGGATGCCCACTCCGTGACGACGCTGTAACAAGCCTTTATTCACCAGCTCGTCCACCGCACGACGCAAGGTATGGCGATTAACCTGGTAGTGATCAGCCAGCTGTTGCTCAGAGGGCAGATAATCGCCGCAGCGATAACGTTCCTGCAGCGCCTGCTCCAGTTGGATGGCAACCGCCTGATACACAGTGGTCGGATGTCTGGATATCTCCATCACACTCAATACCTCATTGGTTTCAGATTGAGGAATTGCAGCATTAGGTGCTGCGGATGGTGATACCATGCGTGAGTGAAATGACAGTGCCGTGACGGCTTAGTGACATGGGGATTAATTTAATTAAACAGGCGGTCTGCAATATAACCCGGAAACATTCTAACAAAATTGTCATGCAGAGGTTGAGCGCTGGTCATGATGGAAAGTGGATAATTCCAGGACGTTTAGTAGCGCAGATCTGGGCTATTACGGCGCAGCCCTTTTCTTTGGTATGTGGATACTGATTATTGCGGGTGCCTGCTTTATCTTCAAAGCCAATAAGGTGTTTTGCTTCTGGGCGGCTTACATTCTTACCCGCCCATTCGGAGCAGCCTGTGGTGATCTGTTATCACAGCCAGTCGCGAATGGCGGGGTTGGTTTAGGGGCTAATCTGACCAGCCTGATTTTCGGCCTTGCGATTATCCTGATGATTGGCGGGCTGGTAGTGAATGACTGGCGGCAGCAGTCGGCAGCAAAATAAAACCGCAACGACAAAGGGGCAGAAATATCTGCCCCTTTTGCTTTTGCCTGCTTCCTGATAAAAATTTCAGCCGAGCAAGCGTGTTAGCGAATCTCGCTATGCTGAGCCTTCACCGCGATACCGGCCAGGCCTTTTACTAAGCGCTGAGCTTCTGATGATCAGCTTCAAGGATATTCAGCAGATTTCTGGCAGCCACCGTCCCCATCTTCACATAAGAAGCATCACTCACGCCGCCAATATGTGGAGAAATAATCACATTCTCAATATGTTGCCATTGATGAGGAGCAAGTAATGGCTCTGTCGTGAAGCTATCCAGTGCCGCAGCATGTAATGTACCGTCACGCAATGCGCTAATTAACGCGGCATCATCAATCAGACCACCACGCGCGGTATTCACCAGAATGGCCCCACGTTTACACTGTGCCAGCGTTTCCGCGTTGATCATTCCACGGTTTTGTTCGGTTAACGGGCAATGCAGTGAGATCACATCTGCCTGTGACAGTAATTCACTTAACGCAGCAACACGTTCACACTCTGCTGGCAGTGTTTTGGCATACGGATCATAAGCAACCACGTTCATCCCAAAGGCACGACCAATCTTTGCCACACGGGAACCGATCGCCCCAAGCCCAATCAATCCCAGGGTCAATCCTTCCAGTTCAATAGATTTGTGGGTGGATTTATCCCAGTGCCCTTCTCTCAGGCGTTTATCCAGTGGGATAACTGACTTGGCACAGGCGAGGATCATCGCCCAGGCATGTTCTGAAACCGCCGCCGCATTCGCCCCTGGCGCAGACTGCACACTGATATTACGCTCTGCGGCAGCCACCTGATCGATCACATCAATACCGCTGCCATGTTTGGAAATCACCTTCAGCGCAGGTGCCGCATCCATGATACGGGCGTTGATTTTGCCGTAACGCACCAGAATCGCTGACGGATTATGTTGCTGGCATAAGGCGACCAGCTGTTCTTCGGTTGGCTGACGGCCTGCGAATACCAGCTCATAATCCGTCAGCATTTCCAGCGCCTGCTCAGCTAAATCACTCCCGGTAATCAGTACTACTTTTTTATCGCTCATTACAGTGTTTCTCCTTCAGCCAGCATACCGGCTTTACGCAGTGCCGCATCCAGCCAGTGTGGGCGCAGATCACCCTGATGAATGGCCGCAATACGTTTGGTTTCCCCTTCCAGCTTGTCTTTCGCCATGGCGATAATCGCCTGCACTTCATCACGCGGAATCACGACCACACCATCGATATCGCCTACCACCAGATCACCCGCCTGTACTGGCGCACCGGCAATGGATATAGAGTGGTTGACCCGGCCTGGGATAAATTTGGTTGGGCCACATGGATTCAGGCCAGCAGAGAAAATCGGGTAATCCTGCTTGCTGAGTGTGTCGGCATCGCGCACGGCACCATCAATAATAATACCGGCAATACCACTGGCCTGTGCCTGGGTCGCCATAATCTCGCCAAGCAGAGCACAGGTGAGATCACCTTTGCCATCCACCACCAGCACATCACCAGGTTTCGCTACTGCCATCGCAGCATGGATGGCGAGGTTGTCCCCAGGACGGACTTCCACCGTGACCGCCGGACCAGCCACTGTCATATGCGGAGACAGGGGTTTGATACGACCATGAAGTGTGCCACGCCGACCAGCAACATCAGCCAGGATTGCAGCCTGGTATTCTGCTGCCTGCTGGACTTCTTCAGCGGACACACGGACGACATCACGGTTAATCATCGGCTTTTCAAAAACGGACATAAGACACCCTCACTTGTTTTATTAGGTAAAACTAAAATGTACAATATAAAACAACTATAACGGTGTTGATTTCCTCTTAGCCAGCATTGCTGCCGCTTTTGTGATGTAAACAAGATGTAACTCACAAAATTTGAGGTAAACTCACTGGCGATTAAAACAGGAGAAAACGATGGGTAATGAAGGTGTGATCGCAGTGGAAAAGGCGCTGGCTTTACTGGATTGCTTTCGGCCAGGAGAAGATAGCCTGACGCTGACTGCGCTGGCTAATTTATCGGGATACCACAAAACCACCGTTTACCGATTGATGAACTCTCTGGAACGTATGAACTATGTGGTCAGGCACGAAGATGGCAATTATGCCCTCGGACCACGTTTGCTGTATCTGGGAAAATTGTATGAACAGTCATTCCATCTCGCCAGAGTGGTTCAGCCAGAGCTACAAGCGCTGTCGCAAGCCTCACATGAAAGCGCCAGTTGGTATGTGATTGAAAGTGGGCAACGTCTTTGTCTGTTTCGTGTAGAAGCATCGGAAGGCTTGCGTCACAGTAATCTGCCGGGTGCGCAGTTCCCGCTGGATAATTCGGCGATCAGCAAGGTGCTCCGCCACTGGGGGCTGGGTGAACCCCTGCCCGATGAAGAAGAGAGTGTGCCTCTCTACTCTTCCGGTGCCCGCGATCCGCATACTGCCGCTTTCGCCATGCCGGTATTTGGGGTGAATGATAAATGTATTGCCGCGCTGGCACTGACAGGCCCGTCATCCCGACTGACAAAAGAGCGTGGAGATCAGAACCTGAGCGACCTGATGAAAACCACCGCCAGTCGTCTGTCAGTGAAACTGGGCGCCAGTAAATATTTTTGTGAGCAGTTCTACGGCGTCGAAACCGTCTGAAAAAAGGCAGGCCAGTTACTGGCCTGCCTTTTTATCATTGATTGACAGTCTGGTTATTACGAGCGGATGACGGTTTATGGCTCCGTCCCATCATCAGCACGGCAATTCCCCCCGCCACACACAGTCCGGCCAGTGGCAGCATCGCTAAAGTACGACTACCGGTATGTTCATTAATGATGCCATAGGCATTCACCATCACTGCGCCACCAATCAGGTTGGCGATGGCCCCGATAGCTGCCAGTCCCGCTGCGGCGGAACTGCTGTTCATCCAGCCTGATGCCAGAGCCCAGAATGGCCCTTTCATCGCATATGCCCCCACCAGCATGGTACTGAGGATCACAATGGTGACTGGCAATGACAGATTGATAAAGGCCGCAAATACACCCAGGGCGATAATAAACAGCGTTAAGGCGGTATGCCAGCGACGCTCATTCATACGGTCGGAGCTGCGGCCCCAGACAATCATCAGCACAGACGCCAGGCCATAAGGAATGGCATTAAGTAACCCGGTGGTCAGGTTATCCAGATGGAACGACTTCAGAAGTTGCGGTGACCAGACGCTCAGCGTCGTCCCTGCTGAAGATGCTCCTGCGTAGATCAGTGCCATCAGCCAGATCTGGCGATGTTTCAGCAGTTGCCAGGTTGTCGTGTGACCAATGTTTTTATGCTGCTGCTGTTCTGCCTGCAGGGTATTTTCCAGCCACTGTTTCTGCTCGCTGGAAAGCCATTTTGCCTGATGTGGCCTGTCACGCAGGACAAAAAAGGCCACAATGCCCAGCAGGACCGCGGGCAGACCTTCGATGATAAACAGCAGATGCCAGCCACGTAATCCCAGCCAGCCATCCATTGTCAGCAGTAACCCGGAAAGCGGGGAACCGATAAAACTCGCCAGCGGGATAGCCACCATAAAGGAAGCAATAATACGGGCGCGATAACGTGAAGGTATCCACCAGGTAAGGTACAGCACAACCCCCGGAAAGAACCCAGCTTCTGCGGCACCTAACAGGAAACGAACAACATAGAGCGAAGAACTGCTCTGCACCAGAGCCATACACATCGACACCGCGCCCCAGCTGATCATAATGCGCGGGATCCACACCCGGGCTCCGACTTTCTGTATCGCCAGGTTACTGGGGACTTCAAAAAGAAAATAAGCCACAAAATAGAGGCTGCTGGCAAAACCAAACGCCGTTTTACTCAGGCCAAGATCCTGATTCATTTGCAGCGAGGCCATACCAATATTACCGCGATCGATAATCGACACCAGGTAACACACCACCAGGAACGGAAGGATACGCCAGATAACCCGGCGCATGGTTTCCTTTTCAAGCACATCATCGCTGATAACGCTGTCACGCATTTGCTCTGCCATTGTTTCCTCGCAATATTTTATTATGTTTATCAGTATATTATGCGTTCACCCCTGTCATTACTTCAATTTAACGCATTTTGTTTCCGGTGCTCTCCAGACCACGACCATTGCCGCCAGAAACGCTATAACGGTGGTTGCCAGACCAGCAGTAAATCCTCCCGCACTCGCCACCGCGCCAATCAGGAGCGGCGCAATAAAGCCCCCCAACCGACCACCGTTATAAGCCAGCCCCATTAAGAAACCGCGTGATGTTGTGTCACCGATGATTTCGGCCAGGAACGGACCAGAACCGGCAAAAATACCGTTCACGCCAAAACCTGCCATGAAGATACCGATCATCAGTACCCACGACTGAGTCGAAACCAGATACAGCGCCACTGCCAGTGCCCCCACCAGCAAGTACGCCAGGAACATAGGACGGCGTCCCCATTTATCTGCCAGCACAGAGAACACCAGAAAACCGGCGATGGCCCCTGTCTGCAACGCAAGAACGAATTTCAAACTGTGCAGGAAATCAAGGTGTTTGACTTCACGCAAATAGGTTGGAGTCCAGGTAAACACTCCCCAGAACAGATACTGGATAAAGAAGATAAAGGTGAATGCCAGCAGTAATCCTTTCAGATTCTGTTTGCCTATCTTCACTGGCGGAGCCGTGCCCGATTGTTTCTCCTGCTTGCGCTTCAGCCAGACAGGTGACTCCGGCGTGAAGTACGCCACAACGCTCATAATAAAGACCGGTAATGCGCCAATCATAAACAGATAGCGCCAGCCACCCTGCTCAAGCCCTCCATTGATCGAGGTCACTATCGCCGTCAGTGTAATGGCCAAAATCGCACCAATTGGCAGCCCCATCTGCATTAGCGCACCGCCACGCGCACGGCGCTCCGGGCGCCAGGTTTCTGCAATCAGCGCTGCGCCAGAAGTCCACATCCCGCCCATGCCCAGTGCGCCACAGAAGCGCAGCATCGCAAAAGTCTGTTGATCATGGGTAAACGCCAGAAGGCCGGAAAACAGGGAATAGATAGCAATACAGGTCAGCGCGGTTTTTACCCGGCCTATTTTGTCAGCGATAAAACCAAACAGGATGCCGCCAATAATTTGCCCGCCCGCCGTGACGCTGATAAATAACCCCAGTTCGGTTTTATTCACGCCAAATACTACTCCCAGAACAGGCAACAACAGCGATAGCAGGAAAGAATCATAGCTTTCAAAAGCCCAGCCAAGCCCACCTAGCGTCAGGGTACGCTTCTCAGCGGAACGGTAAGTATGAGATTCGATGCCCTGTGTATCAGAGACAACAGGTCCCAGCTCTGTTTTACTGTTCATGGTTTTTCTCCATTGACGATAAGTGATAATGCGTAGCCGCAGTACGCCAGAACAACTGAGCCTGTTCAGCCACAGAGGCGGTCTGAGCAAGACGTTTACAGGCATTCCAGAACACTCCGTAACTGAACATGCCTTTATCAACCGGAAAGTTACTGGCAAACATGCATCGTTCGGCACCGAAGAGTGATAGCAGGGTTTCAAACCAGGGCTGCCACGCCTGCGCCAGAGTTGCAGAATTCGGTGGTACAGAAGAGCGGGCAAAGGGATAACCCATCACTGTCATACCAAATCCGCTGATTTTGATACTGACATTGGGCAGTGATGCCAGTTGACGCATGCTGTGAGACCAGTGTTGAAAAACATCATCACGCAGCACTGAATAGGGGCCGACACCAACAGGGCCGCCACAGTGATCAACAATAATTTTTAAGTCAGGCAGTGCACGAGCCAGCTCAATAATTTCATTTAGCTGTGTGTGGTACACCCAGACATCCAGCGACAGTCCATTACGTGCCAGACACGCTGCTCCCCGACGAAATTCAGGGGCTCCCGCCAGACCCGCTGGCGGTGTTGCCGGGCTGGAAGTGACTTGTGGATCGGCATGCCAGGCCAGAGGATTGCGCATTCCCCGCAACCGCCCACCTGAACATTGCATCATGATGTCAATTACGGGTTGTAATGCATCACCTTCCAGTAAACTGGCACCACCAATAATCGCCTCACACCCCAGCGCATTGCCATAATGCCCACTGGCAAACATGGCTGCCACACCACTGGCAAACTCAACTTCACCAACAGGCTTTAAGCTTTCCGGACCATCACGACGCAACATTGAACGGCACTGTACATAGACTGAAGAAAGGATGCGGTGCCCTGATGACTGGATATCTGCACTGAACTCATGAGCCAGATAACGGCCGCTCTGGCGATCCCATAAATGGTGATGGGCATCCACGATCGGGAGTTCAGGTAGTAATGCGGTTTCATGGTGTTGTGCCAGCCACTCTTCTCTGACTGGCAGGTGTGGTGCGTTAACTTTTTCCATCAACCCCTCATCGTTGTTTTACCAGGTGCAACATGATTGTATTTTGAAAAACAACTATAACGAGGGCATGCGGATTTTATCCAGTTAATCGAATGTTTAAATAGTGTAAATAAGAGGTGACTCACAGATAGAGGGGGTAGTGTAGTGGCATAACGATTTTGACCACATAAGCTGTATTAGCTCAGACCTGATCTGACAGTTACCGGTTATTTATACAGGTATCTGTCAGATTACATCTGGCTTAAATTTTTCTCAGCCCAGATGCATTTTCCATCAAGCAATGTTTCCATTGGCG
>Ga0157366_1001015_pt1 | contig 11772 bp, 11 predicted proteins | sample AttbisABBM1_FD_113149 | JGI IMG/M metagenome (GOLD analysis project Ga0157366, IMG submission 113149) | Fungus gardens microbial communities from leaf cutter ant in Botucatu, State of São Paulo, Brazil - Atta bisphaerica ABBM1 | ecosystem: Host-associated > Fungi > Mycelium > Unclassified ...
ACTGGACCTGTACGGTAAAGTTGATGGCCTGCATTACTTCTCTGACAACGACGGTCAGGATGGTGATCAATCTTACCTGCGTTTTGGTTTTAAAGGTGAAACTCAGATTTCTGACCAACTGACAGGTTACGGTCAGTGGGAATATCAGGTTGCTCTGAACCAATCTGAGGCTGACGGCACTAAAAACACCTATACCCGTGTTGGTTTTGCTGGTCTGAAATTTGGTGATGCAGGTTCATTCGACTACGGTCGTAACTACGGCGTACTGTACGATATCGGCGCATGGACCGATGTGCTGCCAGAATTTGGTGGTGATACTTACGGTGCTGATAACTTCATGTTCCAGCGTGCTAATGGTGTGGCAACTTACCGTAACTCTGACTTCTTCGGTCTGGTTGATGGTCTGAACTTTGCTATCCAGTATCAGGGTAAAAATGGTAGCCCAACCGAAAGCAATAACGGTCGTGATCTGCTGGGCCAGAATGGCGATGGCTGGGGTCTGTCAAGTACTTATGATCTGGGCCAGGGCTTCAGCGTTGGTGCTGCAATGTTCTCTTCTGATCGTACTGATGATCAGAATAAAGCAAGATTTGGTCGCGGTAACAAGGCTGAAGCTTACACTGGTGGTCTGAAATACGACGCGAACAACGTGTATCTGGCTGCAATGTATACCCGTTCTAACAATGCAACCCGTATCTCTGGTTCTGATGGAATGGATGGTTTCGCCAACAAGGCAGACAACTGGGAACTGGTTGCACAGTACCAGTTTGACTTCGGTCTGCGTCCATCCCTGGCATACGTTACCTCTCGCGGTAAAAACATCGAAGGTTACGGTTCTCAGAACCTGAAAGACTACATTGATGTTGGTGCGACTTACTACTTCAATAAAAACATGTCTACCTACGTTGACTACCAGATCAACCTGATGGATGACAGCAAATTCACTAAAGACACCGGTATCAACACCGATGACGTAGTGGCATTAGGTCTGGTTTACCAGTTCTAATTCTGCAGGCAGGCAGATGCCTGCCAGTGAAATTTGATAAAACCGCTATCTTTACAGGTAGCGGTTTTTTTGTATTCTAAGCCGTCATTCATACAAGGATATAAGGGAAGATGAGCGTTAACTGGCGGGATCTTTTGACTCTGGCGGCTGCCTGTTTGTTGGTGGCTTGCGATGCCCCACAACCTGAACAGACGAATACAGCAATGGTGCTGGAAGGGAAGACTATGGGGACATTCTGGCGGGTCAGTATGGCTGGTATTGATCCTTCACGGCGCGGAGCACTACAAACCGCGATTCAGCAACGTCTGGATCATGACGATCACGAACTTTCCACCTGGAAAAAGGATTCGGTCCTCTCCCGTTTTAATCAGTATCGTGGTACCGATCCGCAGCCTGTTAGCGACAATATGGCCGATATTGTTACTGAGTCACTGCGTATTGGGCAGCAGACTGATGGAGAGATGGATATTACCATTGGCCCACTGGTCAACCTGTGGGGATTTGGGCCAGAAAAGCAGCCGAAGAATACTCCGGAACCACAGCAAATCGAGGCTGCCCGGGCATTAACCGGGTTACAACACCTGCAGGTGATTAATCGTGCCGGACAGTCGTATTTACAGAAAGATTTACCTGAGTTGTATGTTGATCTGTCAACGGTGGGGGAAGGGTTTGCCACAGATCATCTGGCGCGTTTAATGGAACAGGAAGGGATTAATAACTATCTGGTATCAGTCGGTGGTGCTGTACTGACCCGAGGGAAAAATGCGCAGGGTAAAGCCTGGCAGGTTGCGATCCAAAAACCAACCGATCAGGAAAATGCAGTACAGGCGATTGTCGATCTGCAGGGACATGGCATCAGTACCTCTGGCAGCTATCGTAATTATTATGAGCTGGATGGGAAACGGATCTCGCATATCATTGATCCTTCCACGGGATACCCTATACAACACCGTCTGGTATCAGCAACGGTTATTGCGACCACCGCGCTGGAAGCTGACGGCTGGGATACCGGATTGATGGTTCTGGGGGAAGAGCGAGCGAAAGCACTGGCACTACGCAATAAGCTGGCGGTGTATCTGATCTACAAACAGGATGACGGTTTTGCCAGCTGGATGTCTCCGCAGTTCTCTGCTTTTATACAAGCTGATGCCGACAGCAAAAAACCGTAAGAGGTAGCCATGCTTGATCTGTTTGCTGAAGAAGACCCGTGGCACGAGCCTCTGGCGGAAGGTGCCGTGATCCTGCGGCGTCGTGCATTACAGGATGCAACGGCATTGCTACAGCAGGTGGAGCACATCGCCGTACAAAATCCGTTTTACCATCGTTTTACGCCTGGTGGTCATCGCATGTCGGTCGCGATGACTAACTGCGGTGATTTAGGGTGGGCAACAGATCAGCGAGGTTACCAATACAGCGAACGGGATCATGCCAGTGGGAAGCGCTGGCCTCCTATGCCTGCGTTGTTTCGCCATCTGGCAATAAGTTGTGCCAGCGAGGCAGGCTTCAGTGGATTTAATCCTGATGCCTGTCTGCTTAATCGCTATGAACCAGGTGCGAAGCTGACCTTGCATCAGGATAAAGATGAGCGGGATCTGCGCCAGCCTATTGTTTCTGTTTCTCTGGGGTTGCCTGCGGTCTTTCAGTTTGGTGGTTTCGAACGGGGAGATGCCACTCAGCAGGTATTGCTGGAACACGGCGATGTTGTGGTGTGGGGCGGGCCTTCACGCCTACGGTTTCACGGTATTCTGCCAGTGAAAGCGGGTGTGCATCCGTTAGCGGGCGCTTTTCGTTTTAATCTGACTTTTCGGCGGGCGTATTAAACGATGCTGGAAATGCAGTCACTAACCCACACAAGAAAATCAGTTATCTAAAGAGGTTAGTGACCAGGTTTCACAGAGTGAACGAGTTGATTTAGTGATTAGGTGGAATAGCCATATTTTTCATTGAAACAACAAAGTAGTCGTCACCTTTGGTTATTTTCGCTCCACGATCGCACCAGTCGGTAGCGATACGGAAGAAATCATCACTATCAATATCATAGGCCAGCTCTACTTTGTGAATCCCCGAATAAAGCAGATTTTCTGCATCTTTAAAATTGGTCGCTCTAACTGTTGCCATGATTATTCATCCTGTTCCGGACAGTGCACTTAAAATTGTATGCCCAGAATATGATATTTTTGTGACATTTTTATGTCGGTAAGAGGGAGGGATCGCAAATTGAGAAGTGGGTTCGAAAAATAGCCCCGCTCAAGCAAAAGCGGGGCAGAAAGGGAACGCGGGTCAGGAAAGATGATTAAGCAAAACCACCATTCACACGGACGACCTGCGAGTTCACCCAGCTACCATCAGGACCTGCAAGGAAGGCGACGGTGCTGGCGATTTCAGCCGGAGTACCAATACGTTCCAGCGGAGCCAGGCTACCCAGCGCTTTAATCTGTTCCTCCGTTTTCCCTTTCAGGAACAGATCGGTACCCGTTGGGCCAGGTGCGACCGCATTGACGGTGATGTTTCGGCCACGGAGTTCGTTTGCGAGTACATGGACTAATCCTTCCATCCCGGCTTTGGAGGCGATATATGGGCCGTAGGCCGGGAAGGACTTTGCCAGCACGCTGGAAGTCAGGGCAACAATACGGCCCCCTTCGCTGATATTTTCTGCTGCGTGCGCCAGTACCAAAAAACCCCCACGCAGGTTGGTATTAATCACTTTATCGAAGTCATCAATACCCGCTGGAGTGATTTTGGTCAGTGGCATAATACCGGCACTGTGTACCACGACATCCAGACGGTTATTGACTGCCAGGGTTTCGCTGAACAGGCGTTTCACATCGGCATCGTTTGCCACATCCGCTTGCACAGCGACAGCTTTACCACCTGCATTAACAATTGCCTGTACAGTTTCTTCTGCGCTGGCAACATTCCCTGCGTAGTTCACAATTACGGTAAAGCCATCTTTTGCCAGACGTTCAGCGATAGCACGACCTATACCGCGTGATGCACCAGTGACAAGGGCTGTTTTTAACGTACTCATACTGTTTCTCCTGAAGCGTCATTGAACATTGATTAAAGGCTCTGCTGCCTTGTTGGTTATCTATCCTAAAGAATTTAAAAAGGAGATAAAGATGGAATATTTGATAAGATAATTCCATCTGGATTAACAATCGGAGCAAATCATGGACAAGCTGGACACACTGGAATTGTTTACACGCATTGTTGAACTGGGCAGTTTTAGTAAAGCCGCGGATCAGCTAGCCATCCCACGAGCAACCGCCAGTAATGCGATAAAAAACCTGGAAGAGAATCTGGGGTGCCGTTTGCTGGAGCGAACGACGCGACATGTGCGTACGTCACTGGACGGTCAGGCTTTTTATGAACGCTGTATACATATTCTGGCAGAACTGGATGATGCCCAATCTTCACTGCGTAATACCGTGGCGAGACCACGTGGTATGTTGCGGGTTGATCTCCAGGGAGCGCATGCTTCGCATCTGGTGTTACCCCGATTAGATATTTTTCATCGCCAGTATCCGGATATTGAATTAGTGATCAGCAGTGGTGACCGCCTGGTTGAGCTGGTACGTGAAGGTATTGATTGTGTTGTACGTGCTGGTAGCTTGCAGGATTCCTCGCTGGTGGCAAAACGCCTGGCGAATATGCCCCAGGTGATGTGTGCCAGCCCGGATTACCTTGCTCAGCATGGTAACCCTGAGCATCCTGATCAGCTCACAGATCATCGCTGTGTGAATTTCTTCTCTACCGAAGGGGGAATGAACTACCCCCTGGAATTGATCGTCAATGACCGGGTACAGCGTTTTTACCTGCCGGGTTCGGTATCCGTTAATGATTCTGAAAACTATGTGATTTGTGCATTACGCGGGCTGGGCCTGATTCAGGTGCCGCGTTATCACGTCGCTGAACAACTTAAAACAGGACAACTGGTAGAGGTGCTGGGGAACTGGCAGGCCCCGCACATGGCGGTGTCAGCGCTTTATCCCGGTCACCGGCAGTTGTCACCGCGTGTCCGGGTATTTATTGACTGGCTGACACAGGTATATAAGGACGTGTTTGGTTCCCCGTAGTTCAGGGGTAAATCAGGGGGAACTCAGCCGGCGTGCCAGCCGTTCCAGCTTCACAGTAAGCCACATAATAACCAGTACCAGAATAATGGTTAACGCTGAGCTGTCAGCAATGCTGCCGCGATCTGTCAGACTGAAAATGGTCACCGGGAGCGTTGTCCAGCCTGGTGGGTAGATCATCACTGTAGCTCCCAGTTCCCCCATCGACAGGGATAAGCTGAGTGCCAGCGCAGAGAGCATCCACGGCATTAGTAAGGGGAGTGTGACGTAACGCAGACGATATCCTGGTGATGCGCCCAGGCTGGATGCCACATTCTCAATATCTGCCGGGATACGTGTCAGGCCGGTGGCGACATTGCTGAAGCTGAAAGCTGAAATCAATACAAAGTGCGCGACCAGGACGATCCACAGAGTACCGTTCATCTGTAATGGTCCCTGGCTGAAGGCCACCAGGATCCCTAATCCAATTGACACCGATGGCACTGCACTGGGCAGGAAGAAGAAAACCGACAGGCGTTTTTGCCAGCGTACACTGTACTGACGCAGTGCGAGGGCTGCCCAGCAACCACAAAACAGTGCAAAAAAGCTGGCGGTAAAGCCCACAACCAGGCTGGCCAGTAGTGAATCCCAGGCTGTACCCTGGAAAGCGTTTATAAAATGTCCGAAGGTAAACCCAGACGGCAGAAAATCCCCCCATTGCTGGCTAAGGCTGGAGAGTAAAATCACCAGCAGTGGTAACAGGAAGAACAGAATAAACAGTGTAACAGCAACGGTACTGGTGACTTTTCTCGCACAGCGTGACCAGACTAGCATGATGTGTTCCTTACCCCGGCACGAGAAGCAGTGAGGCGATAGAGCATAAACAGGCCAATGGACAGCAGAATATTGATCACTGCAATGGCACAAGCGCTGGTGTAATCCGATTCGAGAATCGCTTTGCTGTAGACCATCATAGGCAGGGTATTGACGCCTTTAGCCCCAATAAACAACACAATGCCAAACTCATTGGTTGCCAGTAACAGGCATAAACTGCCACCGGCTAGCAGGGCAGGTAACGCCGCTGGAAAGATCACCTGAGCGATAATGCGTAACGGATGTGCACCCAGAATACTGGCCGCTTCCAGCTGGCTGTGATCAAGCTGGCGCAGAGAAGCCATCAGTGGGCGCATGACCAGAGGCGTAAAAACAGTGATTTCTGCCAGAATGACTCCCGGCATTGAATAAAGGAAATCAACCGGTGGCAGATCGAAATGAAACAGGGCCATTAATCCCCCGTTAAGGAGTCCCGCAGAGCCATAGATAAAGGTGAACGCCAGAGTAATCAAAAAGGTAGGCAAAGCGATAAACGTATCAATGACCAGGCTAATAAAGCGGCTGCCACGAAAAGGAATAAACACCAGGATCAGAGACATCACGCTGCCTAATAGCAGGCATCCTGTGGTAGTAAACAGGGCAATTTGTACCGTATTGGACAGGGCTGCCAGAAAGCGGCGCGAGGATAATACCTGCCAGAATGCCCCCAGGCTGTGTTGCCCGTCGTTACCCGCCAGAGCCTGCTGAATAATCAATAACAGTGGATAGAAAAATAGGGCAGCCAGTACCAGCAAGGGGAACAGCAGCCAGCTATAACGCTTCAGGTTATAGCCGGTTAACGATGGACGTTTAAGCGTTAGATTTTCAGACATGATCGGCCTCAAGCAGAATCGCATCTTCAGGTTCGAACCACAGCGACAGACGATCACCTTCCCGCAAGTTATCGCTGATCTGAGTCAGAACCACGCGCACCGTTTCTCCCGCCACATCACATAGCAGATGCGTAAGATCTCCCTGCCAGTGCAGAGATTGCAACGTTGCTGCAACGTGATTACTGCGTTCAGATCGCTTATGCAGCGTAATATGCTGAGGGCGCAGACAGAGCAATTTAGTGCGGGTATCAACAGGCGTAGTTGCGGTGGCGGTAATCAGTGTGCCGCCACAACTCACCGATACATCACCTGCGGTTGCTTGCCGCTCCAGTACTGTGGCTGGCAGGATATTCGCGCGTCCAAGGAACTCCGCCGCAAAACGGTTGGGTGGATGACGGTACAGTGAATGTGTTTCACCATAGGCCACCATTGAGCCATTTTTCATAATGCCAATCTTGTCTGCCAGCGTTAGTGCTTCAGTCTGATCGTGAGTGACATAGAGAATAGTCATCTCCGGGAGTGTGCGATGCAGGCGGGCAATCTCTTCCACCATGTTATGGCGGATCTGTGCATCCAGGGCAGAAAGTGGTTCATCCAGCAACAGGACTTGAGGACGTGTGGCAATCGCGCGGGCAATCGCCACACGCTGCTGCTGACCACCTGAAAGCTGATGCGGATAGCGTGTGGCAAAGTCGGTCATACCTACAATGTTTAACGCTTCCTGTACGCGCTCGCGGATCAGGGCTTTGGGCTGTTTCTGCGCTCGCAGGCCAAAAGCAATATTGTCCTCCACTTTCATATGAGGGAACAGGGCATAATTCTGTACGACCATGCCGAGACCCCGTTGATAAGGCGGTAGTGAGGTAATATCGCGTCCACCGAGTAAAATACGGCCATTAGCCGGTTGAACAAACCCGGCAATAGCGCGTAATACAGTGGTTTTTCCCGAACCGGAAGGGCCAATCAATGCCAGCACTTCCCCCGGTTCAATGGTCAGCGACAGTGGTTTAAGTACCACATGATCGTGATACGCCACGCGCAGATTATCCAGCACGATGCCTGAATCAGACGTGATGGCGCCAGCAGTGGCTGAGGTATTTCTCATCAACATGCGGATTACTCGCCGCCAGTAACCTGACGCCAGCGGGAAATATCCGCTGACAGCGTGTTCGCCACTTCATTCCAGTCCGGCTGCCAGACGGTCACGCCTTCAAGTGCGGCTTTTGCTTGCTGGTAATGGCTGTCATCGGGGGTGATATCGCTACGTACTGGCATTCCCCATGCCAGCGAGCTGACCTGAGTTTGTGCGGCTTTATCCAGCAGGAAGTTGAGCAGTTTTTTACCGTTTTCGCTCTGTGGCGCGTTTTGTACCAGGCCTGCGACGTAAGGCAGCACCAGTGCACTGCGTTCACCTTTGTCATCGGCAGGCCAGAACACTTTCACATTCGGATTCTGCGCTACTTGTGCCAGGTTCATTTGCAGATCACCGTTTGCCACATATAGCTCACCTTTATTCACCAGAGCAGTTAGCTTACCGGTGGAAGCCGAGGGACCAACATTATTGGCCTGTAACTTACCAAGGTAATCGAATCCAGCCTGCTTGCTCCCCAGGCTGTGGAATGCCTGAAGCATAACGGCTGTACCGTCTCCTGCCTGGCCCGGCGTGGAATATTGCAGCTTGCTTTTGAAGCGGCTGTCTAACAGATCATTCCAGCTGGCGGGAGGTGTTTTCAGCAGCTTGCTGTTGTAGATAAAACTCAGGTAGTTATTGACCAGTGGCACATAGCGGGCAGTAGTGCCTTCGATCTGTGCGGCAGCATCAGGTTTAAAGTCGGCCAGCAGATTCTCGCTGGCTGCACGCTGAATAAAAGGGGGTACTGTTACCAGCACATCTGCTTGTGGGTTGCTGCGTTCTTTCGCCAGACGTTCGACAATTGCGCCGGAACCCCCTTCGACATATTGCACTTTAATGCCTGTCGCTTTGGTAAAGGCTGCAAATTCAGCCTGATACCAGCTGTTTTCACCGTCGTGCAGGCCATCTGCTGAATAGACGGTGATTACGGAATCCGCCCAAACCGGGCTGGAAGCAAACACTGCAGCAGACAGTAAAGCAAGATGGGAAAGTTTCATATCATGGCCTCATTAAGTGAAAAACATTTTCTGGTCTGTACCAGAATTGTTATTCACGCTAATTGGCTTATATGACAGAAAAATGAAAAACGAAAAAAAGAAGATTAGTGGGTATCAACTTCAATCCGCAAACTGTCGTGACGCCAGAACTCAACGTCGTAATCCAGAACACGGCCATGCTGATCGTAGTTCAGACGGTTAAGTTGTAAGGCGGGCAACCCTTCCATAATGCCCAGTGCGGCGGCGGCATGCGCAGGAATGGATGTCGGGAAGAAGGTCAGATGCATGCTGGTATAAATCAGGTTGTAGTGACGCTGATAGGTTTCCGTCAGGCTGCCGTTCAGATCATGGCGCAATAATTCAGGTACGCGCGCAGGCAGGCAGTGGTTTTCGCAATAACAGATGGCGCGACCATCGGCATAACGCAGACGTGCCAGCAGGTAGATTTGGTCGAACGACTGTAACGCCAGTGGCGCCATGACTTCCGCAGGAACCACCTGTAACTGGCCGCTCAACAGTTCTGTTCTGGCTTCCCGTCCCTGTTCCAGACAGAGTTTATGGAAATTCGTGTTTTGCGTCGGATCCAGGCGTAAACGCGGTGGAGTGACGAACCAGCCCCGGCGATCTGAGCGATAGATTGTACCGCTGGCTTCCAGCTGTGCCAGACTTTCGCGGATCGTGGTCCGGGTGGTGCTAAATGCAGCACAGAGTTCGCGCTCTGACGGCAACTTATCGCCTGTTTTCAACACGCCATTTTGAATACGTGCCTGAAGTTCTGCTTTGATCAGCAGGTAGTGCGGAATATCACTGGTTAACGGTTTCATACTGATTCGCTTTGTTTTTTTAAGTCGTCATTATACATGTGCAGATGAATTTTTTGTTGCAACGGTGATTTTCTCTTGTCCCTTTAAAAACTCTTCTCCCATAATAAAAGCTATCTGGTATAGACCAATGGTGAAAAAATGACTTCTCGTAACTATCTGCTGCTAACGCCTGGCCCGCTAACCACATCACGTACCGTGAAAGAAGCGATGCTGTTTGACAGTTGTACCTGGGATGATGATTACAATGTAGGCGTGGTACAGACCATTCGCCAGCAACTGGTTGCACTGGCAACGCCGTCTGCAGGTTATACCTCGGTCCTGCTACAGGGCAGTGGCAGTTATGCCGTGGAGGCCGTACTGGGCAGTACGATTGGCGATACAGGTAAAGTGTTAATCGTCAGCAACGGTGCTTATGGCGCACGTATGGTGGAAATGGCAACGCTGATGGGGATTGCGCATCACGCTTATGATAGTGGTGAAGTGTCGCAGCCGGATGTTGCCGATATTGAGCGTATCCTGCGTGAAGATAGTGCCATTAGCCATATCGCGATGGTGCATTGTGAAACCACCACCGGGATGCTGAACCCGATTGCGGACGTTGCTGTGCTGGCACAGCGTTACGGTAAAATTTATATCGTTGATGCTATGAGCAGTTTTGGCGGTATTCCGCTGGATGTGGCAGCACTGCATATCGACTTCCTGATCAGCTCCGCAAATAAATGTATTCAGGGTGTGCCGGGCTTTGGTTTTGTTATTGCCCGCCAGAGTGAACTGGAAAAATGCAAAGGGCGCTCACGTTCGTTATCGCTGGATCTGTATGCGCAGTGGCGCTGCATGGAAGATCATCATGGCAAGTGGCGTTTTACTTCACCTACTCACACGGTGCTGGCATTTGCTCAGGCCCTGAAAGAGCTGGCAGAAGAGGGGGGGGTGTCTGCGCGTTATGCTCGCTATCGCAGTAACCAGCATGCGCTGGTGGCGGGTATGCGCCAGTTGGGATTTGAAACCTTACTGGATGATGCACTGCATTCACCGATCATCACGGCTTTTTATTCACCGCAAGATCCTGCTTACCAGTTTGCGGATTTTTATCAGCGCCTGAAAGCACAGGGCTTTGTGATTTACCCTGGTAAAGTGTCACAAAGTGACTGCTTCCGTATCGGTAATATCGGCGAGGTCTATGCCGCAGATATCACCCGATTACTTACTGTGATTAAAACCGCTATGTACTGGCAACACTGAGGAAAGATCAATGCAACGTATTAACGCCGTGATCCTTGACTGGGCCGGAACCACCGTTGATTTTGGTTCATTTGCGCCGACACAAATTTTTGTTGAAGCCTTCCGCCGGGCTTTTGATATGGAAATCACTCTGGCAGAAGCCCGTGTGCCGATGGGGCTGGGTAAATGGCAGCATATTGAAGCGCTGGGTCAGTTACCTGCGGTTGATGCTCGCTGGCAGCAGAAGTTTGGTCGGGCGATGAACAAAGATGATATCGATGCGATTTATCAGGCATTTATGCCATTACAAATTGCTAAAGTGGTTGATTTTGCACAGCCGATTGCAGGTGTCGTTGACACCATCGCGGAGCTGCGTGAACAGGGGATTAAAATCGGTTCCTGTTCTGGCTATCCGCGTCCGGTGATGGAACGTCTGGTTCCTGCCACCGCCGCAGCGGGTTATACGCCAGATTACTGGGTTGCCGCGGATGATTTAGCCGCGGGAGCACGCCCAGGACCGTGGATGGCGTTGCAGAATGTTATCGCTCTGGGTATTGATCATGTTGCTCACTGCGTGAAGGTGGATGATGCAGTGCCGGGTATTACCGAAGGCTTGCGTGCAGGCATGTGGAGCGTAGGACTGGCGGTATCTGGTAACGAATTTGGCGCAACCTGGGAAGAATATCAACAGATGGATGCGACGGAAATTGCCCGTCGTCGCCAGATTGCAGCGGATAAACTTCAGGGAGCCGGTGCGCATTATGTGATTGATACACTGGCGGATCTGCCGGCGGTGATCGCGGAGATTAATCAGCGTCTGAGCCGGGGAGAAC
>Ga0157366_1001017_pt1 | contig 11768 bp, 8 predicted proteins | sample AttbisABBM1_FD_113149 | JGI IMG/M metagenome (GOLD analysis project Ga0157366, IMG submission 113149) | Fungus gardens microbial communities from leaf cutter ant in Botucatu, State of São Paulo, Brazil - Atta bisphaerica ABBM1 | ecosystem: Host-associated > Fungi > Mycelium > Unclassified ...
GTTGTAGCATGGACCAGGAGCCTGTAGTATATATAGAGGATCAATGCAGCGAGGGCTCCTTGTCGAGTTCTCTTGTAATCCCCACTACTAGATAGCCTACTGAGAGCTTTGCTGAAGTCAGCAAACTACGAGTGCCGTTACGGCGAGTGGTTGCTACAACACTTTGGACATTAACAATTTTTATTTTTCTGACTTTATAGGGATTTTGTTTTCTTTTTTCTTTTTCTTTTGGACAATGAAGAGGCATGTGACACTGCAGTCACATGACAGGTCACATGATGTGACGTCATAGGCCTAGAACATGATGGAAGAATCTGGAAGATGACATCAGGGCACATGTATACAACATAGTGGCCTTGAGTAGAAAATGAGATGGACATGAGGTTGTAGCATGGACCATGTGTACTTTGTATATATAGGACTCTAATTTAGCAGAGACTCCTTGTCAAGTTCTCTTGTGATTTTTCCCACTTGATTGCCTACTGAGAGCTTTACTTGCTTGTGTAGCTATTGGACTTTATATCTAGTGGTTGCCACAACAACACTGTCTACTAACTTACTTGCTACTGCCCTAGTCAAATTTTGTATCTTAATATTCCTAAGGAGGGAATCTCTAAGCTAGATTCCTTTCTACTAGAGAATATCATCACTCTGTGTAGACAAGTCACAATAGACCTGCAGCATAAGCCTTCTACTAAAAGGGTATAAGTATACAATTATAGTACTATCCAGTTAAACAATGAGTATGTCTAGACAGCAGCCTAGGTCTGGTCACTATCATCTGTAACAATTCTTCTGGTGACTACTACTCTTCTCTTGAGCCTGGGGTCCAGCTTTTTCTTCTTGACTAAAGAGCAGTGTTGCCTCTTGGTCAAGGATGATAAAAGAGTAAGTTAGAGGGGGCCTAGTGTTAGACAGCCTCAAGAAAGGTAAACTGAGTTCTAATGTTATGACTTAAGCCTAAGAGTTTGGTCAAAATTTTAGAGCTGAAAAATAAAGCTAATTTGATGGCACAAGAAAATGTATTTAGATAATATAACTCTGTGAAAATCCCTAGCTTATCTAGCTCCTTATATAAATTTGGAGTTTCATATGTTCTAGAACATTACGACATTTTCTCAATATATCAACTTGAGCCGCAGCAATACCAATGCTATAACCTGTGACTCAGGATGAGCCTAGTCATTCTATCCCTTGAGGTCATCTCTTGGGCTAGTCATAGAGCGTCACAATCCAAAATTAGACTTTTTCAGACTCAGGTAGATTTGAATAGAACATTTTCCACATAGTCAAATAATTGAGGTGAGTAATGTGGATATGTCGGTCCGGATCCCTTCAATTGTTTCTTCAACACAGTTGGGACGAAAGGCCGACATCAGTTTTCCCTGAGGACTGGCATTTTCAGAGAAATTAGACCACGTTCAGTTCAATATGTCGGTAACAGCTGTGAATGGGAGCCAGCCTGGCCGCTGCCTGCCCCCTGACTGCAGTTCCAACAGCAGTGACTCAGACTGCCAAAACAAGGTGATTCTCAAAACAAGGTGATTCTATCACTCATCGTCCAAAAAAATGTTTGTAATGCAATAAATAGCATGTGATACAACTGTCCGCCATGGTGAGTGTTTTTGAAAAACGGCCGAAATCCCATTAGGTGGCTATAGATCACCTCAGGGGAGATTTGTCTGCAAAATGTATTTTTAGCTAATCCCACTTAGATTTGCAGATGACTTTTGACAGAAAGTCCCCTCTTTGTGCGCGCTGATCTAATAGTTAATCATGCCTTATAATTTTGCTTTATAATTTGCAACTAGTTCTTCGTCTTACATTCGCTTCAGCCTCAACCCTAAAAATACGCAACTAAGGCTCGAGTATTCATTTATTGTTTGGTATCTTGGACTCATGCTCGCACAATGGTGAATGTATAAAAATAAAATGACCTTTCCAATACTAATTGTTCTGTATGTACTATCTACTGACTGTATCCTGTGCAAAGGGCATCAATGTCCAAGAAAACGAAACACCCACTGAGAGAAAGAGAAAAAGCAATGAGAGAGAAATAAAAACAACCACAAAGAGAACAATAAGGTAAAACAGAACCGGATATACAATAAGGCATTCGAGCTGGACAAAGACATGGCGTGAGGTACAAGTCCACATATTGAGTTTGAACTCTGGGACTCTACTCTCGTAAAGCTCCTCAGCGGATCAAGAAAGTCTGCAATATCGAGACGGTACAAAATATTCCGCATGCGAAGAAGCCAAGAGGGTATCCAGTAGGGTTGTCCAGGATACTGAGAGCCCAAATCTGTTACATCCCATGAATGAGTCGATGAGTCAGTGGAATGCGGTTCAACTGGTAAAACGTACATAGCCACCCAAACTCGGGCCTACGCATCGTGCTAGACTAACAATGCTCTGAGCTACGCCATTTGCATATCCCACTGCGTTCGGAGGGGTCACTGAAAAGGATTTTAGCCCAAATTCACTTTGAAAACTCTAGAGTTCATACTATAGTTTAGTAGAATCGAGATAGCAGTATAACAAAAGGTGGATCCGCAGTATCGTAGCGCCCTGAGTTTCATGATCAGAAGCTGATAATAGCAATAGCAGTGTAACGACTGCTCGCTTACGTGCTGAGAGTTAGTGCTATTGGCTTAATCAGGACAACAAACATCAAAAGCCAGTAAGAACTCGCCCGTCATGAGGATGAAATTACCGCCGTTCGACGGACTCGCAAAGACGCGGTATAGAACAACAGAAAGATAGGATGGAACAAAGAGAACAGATCCAACGCGGTATATGGCAAGATGAGAAAACCGTCCACGAGGGGGACTTCATTTTAATCAGTAACAATCACAACAGCGTGTGCTCGGACTTACCCAAGATTACTAGGTAAAGATATAATAAGTAAACTTCCGTTCCGGTCTAACTATGAGATTAAACTCACGGGTAGAGGTAAAACTGATAAGCAATCTGAGCAAGGCACATCAGAGCAACTGTGGAGGGATGCACCTGAGCAGGTAAATCATGGGTAATGGGCAGGCTTATGACGTACTCAGTTGTGCAAAATGTCCCGCGTTGAGATTTAAGCCTCCGGCTGAGTAGTCCCTGTATGAAATGAGATACACACAGTTTTGCCGTTGCAGTAGGACATACGTTACTAAGTAGGACATAAATATTTGATCGTGGGTGGTTGTGTGCAGAGCGAGCATCCCGTACTGTATTATAACGGCGATTGGAAGGAGGGAAGTTAAGGACGGCAATTTCTCCGTCAGGGCCTCAGCATCAACCTGATTTCCAGGAAGAACACCTTCCCCCTCGGCAGTCAAAGCTTCATCATTGCTCGATGCAAGCCGCTGAGCTTCGAGAAAGGCTGGCGGAGTTTTGACTCCTGGATGGGAAAATATACTTGGAACGGTGCTGGACAGACGGCGAGAAGACGTGAGCCCCGATATCGATGCTGTAAGAGCACGTGAGGCAGATCTTTGGTAAGGAGAGGTGAGACGGGAGTGAATGTGAGGAGATGCCCCAGCGAAGCTAGGACGATGTGATGAGCGTCGTGTCGGTGATACATTTTGCGCTATACGAGACCAAGAAAATCGCCGACCTCGAACTGTCGAAGTTGGTGTGGTGTCATCTACGTTGATCAAAGGATCTCCGAGATCGAAAGAGAAGGAGTCAATGGAGCCATTGGAGTCCACCTCTCCATCCTCATCTGTTTCAAAAGGATCCTCATTGTCAACATTCATGGCTGCAGCAACCCACAGATCCGCGATGTTTGTTACGGCATTTTCATTAGCCATCAACAGCCTTTGCGCAAAATTAAGATCTGAACCATCACTCAAAGTTGCAGAGTCAAGGCCGCTGGTCCGCCCTCGCCGAAGTGAGCTCGCAAGGCTAGTTTTTCTCGCTGTAATGGTAGTAGCGCTGCTGGAAAGTCTACGGCGATAGTCACTACCATAACCATATGCGGATCCATTGATACGACTTGACCGTGGAAAAATCTGTGAGCGGTCAGGCTGTGGCTGTGGTGAGCCCATGGGAACAGTGGGTTGCATGGTCGGCGGTAACAATTGAACACGAGGACCTCGTGAGGTGAAATAGACAGAAAGTCTCTGTGAGGTTCTCTGCATGAAGGAAAGCGGCTCTGATCGCTCGAGAATCGGGCTTGGAGGATTTGACTCTTCTTCAGGAATGGTGGGATGAATATTGAGTTTCTCTGGGGAAAGTCGAATTGTTCCCTGTCTAGGTCCTCCGTCACGATCAAGGAAAAGGCCAAGAAGACCGCCTATGCCGGGTTAGCATCATCAGAGACAAAATTTAGACTACATACCCGATAACATTATCAGAGCGGCGATTGCACAGGGAAGAAGGTAAGGGTAAGTTGTAAAGATTGGAGCGTTTCCAAACACATCGGGCCATTTTTCAGTAGGCCGCTCGACTAGGACAAAATATTCAGTACGTCAAGATTGCATATAACAAGGCTTTGAGCGTACATGAACCACCGATTACAGCCCCTGCAACACCACCAAAACCCCAGCAGAACCTAGAAATTAAGTGAGTATGATGGATACATGGGAAGAAAGCAATCACGTACCCGAGGATAGCATACGCTCTCCCTTCGTTGGTAGCATCCGTAACAAAGGCGACTGATCCACGCGCCACACCAACAGCTCCGGCAAAGACGCCCTGTGCAAGTCGTATAACAATCGCTTGTCGCAGTGTTGTTGATGTCCCGAAAATGAAACAGGTGACTGCACTACCTAACAGTGACAGTACAAGCACCACACGTCGACCATGCTTTTCGGCGACAGTAGCCTATGAAGGAAGCATGTCTAGTATTATGGCAGGGATAGGAAAAAATCGCCCTTACCCACAATAATGAAGTAAGAAATTGGGTCAAGAAGAACATCGATACTATATAGATAGTAAGATTTGAAGATTGATCTGAATCTAGAAAGAAACTCCTGACCTAGAATGCCAGTCCAAAATGCGACCTCTGAATCATCAGACATCTCACCGAAACCTGTTGAACGATGAAAAATAGCTCCAAATGCCGACGACTTAGCCTACCCTTCACCATAAACAGCAAGAAAGGGGTGGAAACATTAGCGGACAAGAACTCTCCAAGCATGGTCTAAATACTGATAAGTAGAATGGATCGTGACGGAGACACAAAAGCGAGATCCATACAATAGAGAGCACAATCATTGAGAGGATGGGTAGAGATGTTGCATATACTTCCCCCGAAGCTTGCATGACTGTTGGCACAGGAGGCCGACCCACGGTACCCGGGGTTGACGCTGAGCTGCCCACATCACCATCCCTGAGCCTCGATCGCAGAGAGCCACTGAAGCTACCAAAAGAAATGCGTCTCAGCATCCTTCGAGCAAGATTCGATTCGCTGGTGTCCAACTGTCCCACAGGGTCAACAGCAGGGTCCTGTATGCCGAAGGCGCGCACAGGCCCAGGCGGCTGGTGAATGCCAGGACTGACCATGAATGAAGCACGAGTAGACGGTGCAGCAGGGTGTATGGGAACGGAGTAGCTAGGGAAATGAAGGCTGTCGATGATGAATGGTAATAACAACTGGTGTATGCCTGCTTGACCCGATTAGGCCCCATCATCGGTTCAGCAAAAAATCATAACCAAATTTTTTGTGGTGCTAGACACGGCTGTCAGGCAATTGTACTACTGGTTACAACTGCTCGTAGAGAGCGACTCTACATCAAATCAAACTACATATCGGCTAATTGAAGGAGTCTTTCATATTACCTTCAGCTCTCCAGCGGATTGTCATTGAAAGCATTCGATTTGCTTTGCCAAGAATACCAGATCGATCCTCGACACGTGGCTGGGGTAAGGTATATGTACGACGTAGGCCTGTATTCAGAGAAACCCAAACCCCGCTGGATTTACGGACAAAGCAATGAAAGAGATTCAAGTGCCTTTTTGGGGCTTGGAGGCCACCACCCAGTCGCCACATAAGTTTTTTTCTGGTATCGATCACTCTTAGTCGACAGCCTATCCCGACGCGTCGAGTGGCAAATTGTTTCTGAGCTTATTCAGAAAACATTTCGTGATCTTAACTTAGGCATCACTGATTTCATCTCGCTTACATCCGAACTTCGACCAAGCTAGCTGTTTACCACTGCTGTTGTGAACTATCTAGTCATTTCGCCTCTCGTATGTCCGAGCTTTTCGCAGTACGAATGGACGCCGAACGGTTTTATTCTCCCGGATACTTTGGGTCATCTCGTGCCGTGAGGTTCAATAGACCTGGCCTAAAAACAAATTTCATGAATCACCTTGACTGGTTATGATCGCCATTCTCTAGAAATATCACGTCAAACCCGATCTGACGACAATAAAGATGTTAAAGATAGAGTATACGGTCACATCGTCTGCCAAGTCGCATTTGGATCACATCATTGACGCTTGTCTTTCCCCATTATTCCAATGATCTTTCGGTAATCTCGGGCCTGGGCTTGCGCAACAAAGAGATGATTCGTGTGCAATCTATAGATTCGTGTACATGTCTTCTCTCTCCGCTCAGCGAAATGACTCTAAAGTCTGAAACCTTTTTCCACGGTCTGCTTTAATCCAGCTACCCATTAGGCAGAATCAGTATTGCAATCTCAACCGATCTCATGTCCTATAAAACGTGTTGGCCCACCGTCTGCCTCATCCTCCTTCCTCCTCTTTCTGGCCTCCCTCTCTCAACACCAACCACCCTCTTTTCTCTTTCATCCTATAGTGCATCACTAATGGTGTCTGCAGCTAACACGGCGTGCTCCAAGTCCTTCATCCTTCCCGACCTCGCATCTCATTGCGACTTCAAGTTACGGATCAGCCGCTATCGAAAAAAAGTCACTATAGAGACAAAAAAGTGGCTCTTCCAAGGCGATAACCTCGTAGGAGCCAAGTGTGTCGCCTATCATGGACTCAACGCTGGCTTGCTGACAGCCATGACCTATCCCAACGCCGCGTGCCCTCAACTGAGGGTGTGCAACGACTTCCTCACCTTCCTGTTCCATCTTGACAATCTCTCGGACGACATGGATAACCGCGGAACACGCAGCATCGGAGATGTTGTTCTTAACTCGCTCTATCACCCTTTCACCCACCAGTCCAATATTCGCATCGGAAGGATGACTAGACAGTATGGCTCATCTCTCCACTCAGCGCCACTAATGCTGACCTGACTTTCTGTCAGCCTCTTCAAACGAATCATCCAAACATCGTCTCCTGGAATGCAGCAGCGCTTCATTGAGACAATAGATTTCTTCTTTCAAAGTGTAACTCAACAAGCTTTGGATCGCGCCACTGGAGTAATACCCGATCTAAAGTCATATATTGCTCTACGGCGGGATACTTCTGGATGCAAACCATGCTGGGCTTTGATCGAGTGTAAGCCGTGCCCTAAAGCTTCAAAGTTACAATGACAGCGATACTAACCTTTTTGACAGATGCTAACAATCTCAAGATACCCGACGAAGTCATGAAACATCCTAGCATTCTTGCCCTGGGAGAGGCTACTAATGACCTCGTTACATGGTCAAACGTTAGTTATTTAGCCTCGGTGGCAGACACGGACATTTTATGCTAACAAGTCTCTGTCATTTAGGATATCTTTTCATACAATGTGGAACAGTCCAAGGGTGACACACACAACATGATTACTGTTGTGATGAACGAGAGGGGCCTCGATCTTCAATCAGCTGTCGATTTCGTAGGAGATATGTGCAAGTCTGCTATCGATCGATTCAAGACAGAAAGGGCCAATCTGCCGTCCCGGGGGCCTGAAATTGATCGCCAGGTTAATACCTACGTACAAGGGTTGGCTGATTGGATTGTTGGTTCCTTACATTGGTCCTTCGAATCTACAAGGTACTTCGGTATTGATGGACACAAGATTAAGAAAACCAGGGTCGTTGAGCTGCTTCCTCTGCGTCCAGAGGCCCAGGTGAGTATTTTTGGAACCCTTGGATTCCATATTAATCCTATCCAGGCGAGGGCAATGTCTATTTCATTTCGACCACCCCAAATCAAGATACCGGCTTCCGTCCCCAGTTCCAATATCCCGACTCCCACTGAGTCAGAACCCCAAACTCCTTCGGACGTCCATTCTTCCACAGCTACACCCAAACCCCTATCAGACGAGGTTTTCTCACATTTACCTCTCCCTGCTACCGAGTCCATTATCGATATCATTGCCAACCCTGCCAGCCACGCCCCCATTCAGACTCTTGATCGCATTCAATCGGAATCACTACTCAGGATGGCGATTCCGAAATCGGCGACTGCCTCAGCAAATGGAGCATCAGTTCAACCAGAAATTCTTTCGCCTACTATCAGGGATCAACGTCTAGTGAAGAATGGCTTAGCTCAGCCGTTCAGCCTCTGTTCCCTCACTTTATGGGTTTTCTACACTTTAGTCTATCAACCTATACTCGCCCTCCTGAGGGTTTTTTTAAACCATGATGTGTACGCACATCCTTTCTGTCACTACAAGTACATGTGATTGCCTTCCTACGCCTTACCTTCGCACTGGAATGCGCTGGACACTCCACACTAGTCACTACCCTACGTTCGCTACCATACCCTATACATTCCTTGAGTAATTTATGCTAATTATTTATGCTAATTGTCCTCGTGCTCCTCCCTTTTATTTCTGTCCCCCTTCGTTCTTCTGCCCTGAAATTATGGACTATGTAGAATAGTTCCTTTTGACAGACGCAGTTAGGCTGTAGTCATTGTCGATATGAACTTTTTTTCTTTTACTTTCAAAGAATAGGAGGATCATATGTAACATTATATCTATGTCCTTTTGTTGTACTTTTCATGATCACAGCTGACTCTTGCTGTTAAAGTTGATGCTCTGACTAATTGAATGCCTTGTTAGTTCTTGGGCTGGAAAAAGCTGATAGTACCCAATTGGTAGTCAGCTAGAAAGACTAATCCCAAGGCCATATTAGCCACTGACCCAAGCAGCCAACTGATAAGATTGGAGCACAGATGACAAATAAGAGGTCTTCTATGACAACTCTGGAGTCACCCAGTAGACTGTGGACAACTGTAAATGGACTAGGAGTCAAAAAAAATGCATCCACAGAGAGTTGTACATGTGGTATACTGACTAATTAAGACACAGTCTTGGAATCAAGTCCATACCAACTATGACAGAACTATGAAAATAAGAGAAAAATGCCTAAGTCTTGAGATTTCTGACATCACCCCCCTCTTCAAGATCACTTCTAACATTAGACCAACAGGGGCATGACCTTCTTTGGACTTGTCTATTCCTTGTTCTTCCTTCTGTTTTTAACCTCCTATTGCTCTGTAAGTGAATCATTTGCCATCTTCTTACTGGCATATCTATAGTCATACCTATCTTCTACACCAGAAGAGATTATGTCTATTTCTGTCTTTTCTCTTCTGTACCCAGCTGTCTTTCATGGCAGATTAGTTTTTATCATCTAGTCATAATCTTCTACTCCTACCCCAAAGTCTATTATATAATTGATCTAATAAAACCTCTTTCTACCATTCATATCATGTGACCATAATTATATGACTAGCTACATTTATGTCTCTTTGCAAATAACATGTTTTCTCTAATCCACACCTTCCAAACTTATCTAGTATAAATTAACTTTTTCTATTTCACATCAAACACTTCTCAGACTTCCTTGCTGGACTTTTCAGCAACTCTATGGAATTCTTGGAATGATGATATCATCCTGAAAACTTTCCAAACCTAAGGTAACTACTTATAGATCTCCATTCCATAGCTACTATCTTAGGTAGAGTACTTAGTATATAAGTTGAATAGTTATACTATAAAATCCTTATTCTGGAAATCAACTAAACCAGTATTAATTCTTGATATTGTGTCAAAAGCTGTTCTCACTTTAAGCAGTTAGTCCCATAGAAAGGGGTCAGATCAAGTGTAGAAACTTATCTAGGAACAGATGTGGTTATCCATGAGACTGGATAAAGTACTCAGGTTGTAGATCAAGCTAGGGAGCTTATCTATGGGCTTGTGACTGAACTTCAGATGATGACCTTAGCCTCAACATATGTGTTGTGCCACTATCCATTATGTGATCATAACTTCAAAGGAAGGATAGAAGTATCAAGAGAACTTAGGAAGAAAAGTAAGATATTGTCTTAGTCTAGTAATAGAGTATTTACTTGGTCTTAAATACTAAGTTCTGTGGCTAGGGGAATGGTAGTGTGAATAACTAAGAAGATATTATAGAGACAGTTTCTAAGAGATAGAACAACCAGAAGTTTAAATAATGAGTTACTATAAAATGAAATACAAAATACTAATCCATGTATGAATGAGCATAAATACAGAATTATGTCTAGAACTGGTTAGTGTCAGAGTTAGATGATGAGCTTTATTTACTTTCTTATTTTCATTTTCATTTTCATATTAAGGACTTAGAGTTAGGATTAGCATGATGTCACATATTATAGATATGATAACATAATCACATGATACATGGAAGGATATAAAAGGTTCTGGAATGATGATATTATACAGTATGTGTTTACCATATGGTCTTTAGGATAGGTTAGAAGTAGTTGTGCACAGACCATCAGCCTAGTATATTTATATATAAGTAGATATATTATACTAAGAATTCCATTGAGTTCTCTTGTATAAACTCTATACAAGGTTCTTCTTTTGCCTAACTCTTTGGCTTAAGTTATAACAGTTAGAGTTTTATATCCTACTTATATCCTAAATTCTTAGAGACTCTCCTGAAAACATGTGACTAGTACAAAAAATAAAGATATAGTATATAAACTGAAGCTAAAGATTATTCAACATCTATATTCCATATACTATGGATAAGTCCTAACATATTATCCACTCTTCTATGTATCTTTTGCAGACCTCAATTACTAAGCATTGTGACAACTACTAATTTAAATAGTCAAGGCCCACTTAAGATGCAAAAAGTCTTGTAGAACTTATAAGAGAACTCAACAAGAAGTGGTCTATGTTCAATATAAACTAATATACCCTAATTGTTGTGACAACTACTAGACCAGTGTCCAATAGCAGCACAAGTGGTAAATCTCAAAGGCAGATATCTAGTAGGGAACATGAGTTGTGTAATTCACAAGAGAACTCAATAGAAAACTACAACAGTATTCTACCGACTATTTATATTATCTATCTATGGTCCATGCTACAACTGTGCATCCTACCCTAATGTCCATGCCCTGTCCTCATGTCCATTACTAATCTACCTCATGTCCTATTACTCATCCACCATACGTCTATCTCAAGGCCAGCATGCCATATACATGTGCCCTGATGTTAGTGCCCTGATGTTATACCCTAAACCCTACTCTTAATCTCTGTCATCCATGCATGTACCATGTGTATACCATGAGGAAACCATGCTGTTAATATGTTCCTTGACGTCACTCTATCTCTAAACTTTTTCTAATCCTTCTAGACTGCTCTAGACTACTCTAGGTCTTATGATGTAATGTCATGTGACTTCCTAGTCACATACCCTCTCTCTCTCATCATAGACTAATAATATAACTATCTATAAATATCTCACTAAAGTCTGTCCACACTTTCTCATCTTATAACACTAATTTTCATGTGTGTCATGGGACGCTTTGGACATGAACAATTTTTATTTTCTTTTTCTTTTATTTTCTGACTTTATAGGGATTTTGTTTTCTTTTTGTTTTCTTTTCTTTTGGACGATGAAGAGGCACGTGACATCGCA
>Ga0157366_1001019_pt1 | contig 11755 bp, 8 predicted proteins | sample AttbisABBM1_FD_113149 | JGI IMG/M metagenome (GOLD analysis project Ga0157366, IMG submission 113149) | Fungus gardens microbial communities from leaf cutter ant in Botucatu, State of São Paulo, Brazil - Atta bisphaerica ABBM1 | ecosystem: Host-associated > Fungi > Mycelium > Unclassified ...
ACAACAGACCAGGATTTTGGCACAGCAAGAAGTGAAAATTGTTTCACATAACAAGTTCCAATCAACCGTCTAGGATCCAAAAATCTTCACAGGCTCAACTATTGCTGCGTATTGTTTTCCGAGAGCGTAGGTGATGCAGGCGCTTCGAACCACCATGGTCTAGTTTTTCCCTCAGTTCTGAAAGGAGGGCAAGTACCATACAGAGAGCTCAGCGAGCTCTTGCATTCGCTTTTTATTCAAGAAGCTGACTTTGCCTCGTCGCACCGCCGACCGGCCGGGTTAGCTTCACGACTAGTTTAGTGTCACAAAGTTGCCACCATGCCTGTTGATGTCCACATGCCGTCCAATCTGCCAACCTATCTCCAATCCATATTGTTCCATCTGTCTGTGACAACCGCCACCGCCAACTTCTAACTATCAACATCCGACCTTCACCAACCACAAAAATGCGACACAGCGGCAACAAAACCTATCCATTGTGCCGATAATCGAGCCTGGGTCACTTGTAGGACTGAGAAGAGTGAGACACTTCGCGGGGGAGAAATGACTGTAGGAATACAGCACTTTGCGCCTTTACCGAGTTTCCGTGGTTTACCAGGGTGGATGACGGACCCGTCTAATTGAATGGGAGATCTGGATGTTGAGGCTTCCCTGCTGTTTCACTACCATGTTTTCTTTTTCATCTGCCACCATCCTGCGATTGGTGAACTTTCTGGGCTCTTGGACATAAATCTACCCTGGCCTAATGATCAATAAACAAGACCGTGCCTGGCTCTAGTTTGCTTGTTGTGGTATGTAAATACGCGTTCTCTCTCTCCGCTATATCACATGAAGAGGTTGGATTTCGACGTCTTTGCGAAGACTGGAGGAAAATATATCCATACAATACTATTGAAGATGGACTCCTCTCTCCAAACAATAACTACCAAATACGTCGTTGCGTTCAAAATTAGGTTGTCTGAGGTTCACACTGGACACTGGACACTCGTTGGTGGCAGATTGTCCCTTCCATTCCTTTGTTTCACTTCACTCTATTATAAATTGTTGATTTTGCTATCTAGACCGGCGCAATATATAATCTCACCTCAGTCGTCTTCACTATCGTGCCCTCCTGAGCCTATTATGATATTCTTCCATTCCACTTGAGCAGTGATCCATTACTATCTCAGGTTCCATAACCGCGTCCTCCAAACCCACGGTACTAATCGATGTTCTCATAACTCATAACTGTCTGCCTTCGTCTTGCTACCGGTTAGCTGCGTTTGCAGTATGTTCTGTGCTAATCGCAACAAATCTCCGAAGATGGACGTGATGCGCATTCCAAAATAATCTGAAGGCCATACCACGTCCTGGCGAGATCGCACTGTTTGAGAAACCGAGATACCCTAGCTGTGCTCCAGCGTTTGATCTGACCCTATAACAGCACGAAGTTATTTCAACAATCAGAAACATGCCAGAGGTGTCGTAACCATGTGATCACTTGCAGAGGAACTTCATCATCAGAGAACGTGTTATTTTATCCTTCTCTAGTCTCACCGTTATACTCACGTTTGCCTTCCCTCAGGTCCTTTGTTGATCGATCGTGTACAAGTGCAATTACCGTAGCTCATATGGTCCTCAAAGTTTGTGTGCTCAATCTATATTGAGCTACAGGCGCCCATGTGATTAACTCCTGAATTTGAGGTTTCATCGGCAATTGTCCGTGGATCTTCGAGGGCGCTGTCTACATTCCCACATAATGCTACGGAACACAGACCCAGACTTTGTGAGTGTTGGCATTATACCGACGAATGGGCATCAGACAAGAGCGAAGGATAATGAAATATCAACATAGTCGAAGAAGTCAAGTGCACCATTCCCACTTGCTTTGGGACGAAAATGATGGAGCAGCCACCGCCTTGCCCACCTTCATTGAAAGAGATAACGAAAATGAAAATGTACTCCATGCCTGTGTCGGTGTTACCGCCAACATTGTCTACCGCTCCGTTGCAACCATTCGCAACCCCGGTTTGACAGGCATTTGCTGCAAATGGCTCAGTGCTGTCATTGCTTTCACCGCCAAGACTAACAATAGACCACTCTCCGAGGTCAATTATCAGATCCGTTATCGTAGTCTAATCGTTGTGAGAACGGCTAATGATGGGCCCATTGCCGTTGACTTTTTGGGGAGCTCTTTTGGATATTCTCAGCAGGGTTGCAGTGGTTATTGAAGGGCCTGATTCCGTGAAATGTGGTGTCACTGCTGGCAGGCTCCGATGAAGACATTTTGCAAAATGGTTGACATGGGAATGGCCCTGATAGAAGTAAAGTTACATGAGCCTCCGGAAGTCTATTTGTCGTTGATGATTGGCAAATTCGGGATGGTCGTGAAGAAAGTCAGTCAAGTTACGGGTCGACGTCAGTGATGACACTTGGCCTGTTGGAGGCAGAAAATCAGCAGACTGGAATTATTTTTAAGAAAAACATCAAGTAGCTGTGAAAATGCGTGGAGAACACAAGCTTTTTGGTGAAGGACATTCTCTTGATCACCCTGGGACCCGTGCCGTAACTATTTCACCGTTTTGCGTTGGTGTTTGTCGAGGCCATTGTTGGCACCTTCAGTGTTGCAACTCCACGACACCCGAAGGGTCGGATATTCCCTGAGATCTGGACTACGAGGCGAAGAAGTACGACACGAGCAAAAAGCATCACGTCGACATGTTCGCCAGAATCGGAAGGAAAAAGAATCTACTGATTACACTACAGATAGAATCAGGCAGACGCAGAATTCAATGGAATCAAAGGTAAATTGCAGTAATTTCACGTGCCTGGATTTTCCCCTCCTATTTTTGTCAACGTGGCGGAAAGGATCACCGTGTGATGTATCAACGTGACAACCGGTAGGTTTCGCTATTTTGAATGGCTTCCCAGAATGGGAATGCTCTTGTCATCGTCGTCACTTTCAGACCCCGGTTAACAAACCTTCAATTGACTGTGATGAATGCACTACATCATGTATGATCTGCCTTGCATGGAAGGATTTCCGATTTGGAATGTTGCACTGCACCAGAAGTCGCTGAATATTACAAATAAATAATGAGATGCCACAAGTACCCAGATGGCAGTCGAATATCTTGCGTGAAACGAAACGAAAGACAAAGCAATCGATGGACGAGCGTTAGCATTTTACACGCTGGCTCCTCGTTTTCTCAACAGCACACATAAACGACGCCAACGTATCCACCTCGTCCCTCCCACTGATGGGGGGCATATCCCTGAAATGATTTCCAATGATTCCAGCAAGTACACTATGAATCTCATCCGCATCAGCCAGAATCGGAGTGCGACTTCTCGTTTCTTCTTCAAGGAGGCGAGAGCTTCGTCGTCTGTTCTGTTCTTTCGGTTCACGACGGGGTCGGTTGGCGGGGGTTGTTTGGGCAGGCGGAGTGAGGACGCGCGGCGAGGGGCGATGTAGACTGGCAAGACTGACTGGGGATGGAGGATCCTCAGCAGTGAGAGGTGATGGCCGTACATCGGGAACGATGTCGAATTGGGCCATGTAACAGTAGAGGACGGATGTGGGCATTTTGGAAAACTCGACCTGGAGTGAGGTCAGACAAGTGACATGGGAATGACAGAACAGCATACCATTGAGCTTCGTTGCAGCTCCTCGGCATCTTTCTTACCATTACTCGACGCCGTAGCTGTCACTGGTTCTACGCGTTTCCGCTTTACCCGCGGCTCGCCGTCAGCCTTCTCTGCTGCTTGTCGCTTTGTACCAGTGCTGGCGCTCGGAGGGGCCATGTAGGCAGCATCGTCGTTGGTTTTCTTGCGCGCATGAGGGCGGGAGCGAGAGCCGGTGGTCCCTGTTGTGGCAGAGGTAGCCATGAGGGTTGGCAGAAATGAGAGTCACCATCGCGAGAGAACCGGTAACCAAGCCAAAGTCCGTCTGCCGAAAAAGGAAGGAGAAACAGGGTACCGGTAATCTTATCAAGCTTTATTTGGATTCGTCCAGTCACGACTCCGTCTTGGTCGCAAGTAGCATCCTATAAGATCATCTATCCCTCCCTCTGGCATTCCATTCTTTCTGTCAACATGTCTACCTATGGCACTCTCTTTCGTGTTACCACCTACGGTGAGAGCCACTGCTCCTCAGTCGGTGCCATCATCGACGGCTGCCCTCCGGTAACTACCGATCCTCCTTTTCTAACCAACTACCATCTCATATTGTGCACAGGGTCTCGAGCTCACCGAAGAAGATGTCCAAGTACAACTCAGTCGTCGCAGGCCTGGACAGAGCAATCTCACTACTCCAGTAAGCGAATCGATCTTGACTCAACCGAGTCTGATGTTACCTTGACACAGAGAAATGAGAAGGATCAAGTACATATTCAATCTGGGATTGAACGTGGTGTGACTTTGGGTACACCCATTGGTCTTCTGGTTAAAAACGAGGATCAGCGCCCTCATGACTACTCCGAGACCGATCTATATCCCCGACCCAGTCACGCTGACTACACCTATCTCCAGAAGTATGGTATCAAGGCTAGCAGCGGTGGTGGGCGCAGCAGCGCTCGCGAAACCATCGGTATGTTTTTTTTCAAAACCGCAGTTGAATTCTTCAGTCAACTATCTTTATCTCAGGTCGCGTTGCTGCTGGTGCCATCGCCGAAAAATACCTCAAGCAAGTGTTTGGCATCGAGATCGTCGCTTTCGTCTCTTCTGTTGGAAAAATTCACTTGCCTTACAATACTGCATCGTCTCAAGATCAAGACAGTGATGATGATGCGGACGCCGTCTCTCCAGAGTTCCTCAAACTCATCTCGACCATCACGCGTGAAGAGATCGACAAACACCCTACAAGGTGTCCTCATCCAGAAACAGCCGATCGCATGACTCAGGTAAGTGTTCGAATCAGGCTGGAAATTCCCTCCAAAGTCTTAATCTGCCTCAGCGCATCATCCGAGCGAAAGATGCTCAAGATTCCATTGGTGGTACTGTAACTTGTGTGATTCGCAATGTACCCGGTGGTCTTGGCGAGCCCGTCTTCGATAAGTTTGAAGCCAAGTTAGGCCACGCCATGCTCTCAATTCCTGCTACCAAAGCATTCGAGATTGGTTCTGGTTTCCGTGGAACCGAAGTCCCAGGAAGTAGGCACAATGATCCGTTCGTCAGCCGTGATGGTGGTAAGCTTGGTACAACGACCAACTGGAGTGGAGGTGTTCAGGGCGGCATCACCAACTCTGAGGACGTTTATTTCCGGTGCGCAACTCCATATCCATATATACGAAAGACTGGTCTAGATCTGCATTCCACTCAGGATCGGATTCAAGTCCCCTGCCACTATCTCTCAAGCACAGCAAACCGCTCAGTATGATGGAACACCAGGAACCCTCGCTGCTCGTGGCCGCCACGATCCCTGCGTTGTTCCCCGTGCCGTTCCTATCGTCGAGTCTATGGCTGCAATCGTTGTCATGGATCAACTTCTTATCCAAAACGCCCGCAAAACTGCTTCAAGTCTCTTGCCTCCTGTGACCACTTTGCCACCTACGATGATTCTACCCCCCAGGGCCAGATAGATTATAATGCCCAATATATCATGCCATCTCAAACTACATTTTTGTTGTTGTAATCTCACACGTGTTTACCTAAAAGTTATTCCCAATGAAACCCAAACATATAATATCTGGTGGATGCAACGCGAAAGGATAACAACAATCAAAATTACTAGGTGTAGTCGTCAGATTCGTAAATGTATCGACAACAGATCACCGTTTCAGCTTGCCGCCACCACCACTGAATTTAGTGCCATCTAAGTGAAACAGCGAGAGCGTAAATCCGGAAAGAGAACAGTACCTGATAGTTCAGCATCCTGCTTGGCCACTTGCTAAATACCTCATCCACTTCATCTGGCGAAGGCTTTTTATGGGAAGACAAACCACATTCAATGCAGCAACATCGTCCTCCTTGTCGACGTCGGCAGGACCTGGAACCTGACCCTCTGTGAGGATGTGACACCAGCAATGGTGAAGCTTCTGTCGCCTCCCCGCGGTCCCAGGAAGCTTCCGACCCATTTACTTTGTTAGACTGTGGTGGGGTCCAAGGCTGATCGTCCTTGCTTAATTTGAATCGCTTCTTCATCCGATTTTTCTTCGCCAACATGCTGACACGTCGGCCCAAGGGACCCCACCCAGGTCTGCCGGCCTCATCATCTGTTCTTGATCGTAGCGGCGCAGAGATGGAAGAAGATCGGGACCCAGAGGATGAAGGAGTATAGCAGAAATAACCAGTATCGATATCGGTCGATGGAAGTGTATTGGTCCTGCCTTGTCGAAGGCGACTGAGGCCAGATGTGATGCGTACGCGGGAGCGAAAGCGTATTCTAGTTATTCGCGTGAGGGAAGGAGGAACAGTGCTTTCATCAAGTCCTGTATTATCTGTCGCGTGACGCCCATTCAGGTCGCTCCCACAGTCACCTCCCTCATTATCGAGGACAGTGGTATTAGCCTTTGATCCCTCGAGGTTGAGGTCAGAACCACAGATATGTTGTGTAAGACTCCTTGGCTTGCAAGGAGTTGCGTGCGGCTTTTGGGACAGAATAAGGTCATTGTCAACATCTGTGGGATTTGCAACAGAGATAAGTACACCATCTGAGGTTTTTGTTAACCGGTTAGCTGTTACAACAAGATGAATTGAATCCCACTCAGTACAAATCACATACGTGTATGGAAACTATCCCAGGATTCTTGATCATTAGTAGATGAAGGCAATTCCACTTGGATATGTAATCCTTCGGGACAAGTCATGAAATCAAGAGTGCCACGATGTTTATTACAGGCACAGATTAGAAATGGGTCGCAAAGACGAGGGACGCAATAACCGTTGGAGGGATACTAGATAGTATACGAAGAAGGATGAAAGCAATAAGTGGGTGGCTCAGGACACAATTGCCATGCTCAACCTCAGCGTGAGAGAATTCATTAATTCAACGGCCGTTTAAATCTCGCAAAATCTGGTTCACTGCCTTTTGAACATTCGTGGGGTTGTATCGGGGCATTTCACCATCCTCACACCCTTCTCGGGAGTCGATTCTTGTGCACTTTACTCCAAGCGCCTGGATCTGGTCTGAATGGTTGGATCATCACGGAGCTTACAGTATCTACTCACAGTGATGCGCATAACGTCAACAGGAACATTTGCTCCCTCAAGGTAAATCAGATGTGTTACAAATGCTGATACTGGATACGTCGTGCTGGCATTCCCCAGACCATACGGTACAGTTTCATAGTTTGTGTTTAGAGTTTTTGTGATCGTGCTATCGGATGCCGTGTCAGCATGATCGGGCACAGTAGTGTTTACTAGTAAACGTTAAAAGCTGACAGAATGTAGTCCACGGCTGTATATCGTTCCGTCTCCCTATCATTTTCTACGTTCACTAACCGTGGTGTCAGTCAACACAAAATGTTGGAGCTGATTACGCTCACAGAGAAGGATCTTCGCACGAAGTTTAGACGAACGTGCAATCTGAACAGCAACGCCTCGGAGAGCCAGACATGGGACAATACTGGAAATACATGAATCCGGTTTTCGAAAAAATTTTGACCTTTTATGACGTACCTAGTCCATAAAGAACCACAGGAGTAAATCAGAACTTCCTTTTCATCAAGGTTGGCAAGATAGTCTGGGTTAGGCGTCGGATGGATCTCCATCCCATAAGCATTTATATAGAAAAGCTCTGCAAAATGACCAGGTAAACTCATGGATTGATGTTGCTGGATACTTACTTGCAATTGGGGCGACGAGACTTTCACACTGGCTTTTAGCCTCTTGTTCGAACATCACGTTCTTCCTATGGACTATCCTCTCTCCGAGTCCCTCAATAGAGAATAATGGTTCATCTAAAACAGTGTCAGCTGTGACACCCTGCGGGACAGGGTGCGAGATCTCGCACTGCCCGACAAGACGGATCCCGTTTTCCTGCAAAGAATGTAGGTGATTTCAACAAAGCGTTCTTAATCTCTTACTAGTTCAGCTGCAATTGTCACTGTATGGTTTGTGACAATGACGGGCAAAATCGTTGCCTGAAAGACTCCATAAGCTTCTTAGTGACGATCGGAGTACAAGTCTCATTACCTGACTATTCGTGATAGACGAGAACAGGAATATGGCTGAAGGTAAGGAGCGGAAAAATTTTTGGGCAGCTGCAAGGAGGTAGTTCCCGATACTATTGGAGATTACAGAAGCCTAATCAGAATGGGAAGACATCGTACCTTCCATTCCGAAAATCGAAATTTTTGTGCGCACGTCGTAGTAGTTCACTTTCAAAATAGACAAGAAATCCTGAAAATGTTGTCAGAGGCTCTGTATCCGCTCAAACCAGCAGCACGTACCTCGAATCGTCTCTTTTCTGTCGTAAGGGATTCCGTTCCACAATGGACTGCGGCCTTCGACTATATCTCTCCATTCATCTCTCGCTTCCTTCTCATCACACTTCGCTGGCAACCGATAGGAAAGAAAGCGGCGAATAGCTTCCAGGGGTAAGGAAGAGGAGGTAGATGGAATCAACCGGACCAATCGTGAGCGAATATCCCCTTTTGCAGGTCACCCCGAGAAGAAAGCGTCAGCCATGTTCTGATACCATATGCATTGTTCATACCTACAGAGGGCCCGCCAAGAACCCGAATTATCTCACTTGAGGAACCTCCATCGTCGGAGACAGGAAGGACATAACAGGCATTGCCAAAGGCTGAACAAATGGCGTTCCCGCCAGTCCCTCCTGAAATGATCACGAACGAGAGTTCGTTATCCTGTATGGACGACAGTTGAAATGCAGGACGGAGAACACCAATTGGATTTGGTGCGACGGTTTGAATAGGAAGGTCGAACACAGACGATCCCGGACTTTCTATACCAGCACTAACCATGAGCAGATCTGAATTGTGTTGAGATGATGAGACTCCCTGCTGTTCCATTAGGTTCGAACAGAGATGGAGCGCTACATAATATCAAATCACTTCTCTTTTCATTGCTGCCAAGTCACGATGGAAATGTGGTGTAGAGACCAATATACTGTTCAGGTGAACAGAGTCGGCTCACAACAATACCCATGTCTCAATTATCAGATGCACATCATCACTCGTTCATAAAAGTACCACATTGTCATTCTATGTAGAATTGACGTACCGTATACACTGTAGGTTGTAGACTCGATACTGTAACGGTCAGTTTTCGTGTCTCGACAGTGACAACGTCACCCGCCACAGCATCACACGGTTAGTTAATTCCCGGTTAGTTAATTCCCCCTACATTTTTGTGAATCACCGGGAGATCGCTAGATGTCAGATAGTTTCCTGGCACTTCCTGGCTTGTACCGCCTGGTATTTCTTCACCTTGAACCTAGTATGTCACGCAAGAATCCTGCTCTGACGAGTCTCTAGCTGACGGAATCCTCCTCTTTCAAGTATTGACTATCATTCCGATTCTATCTGTATGGGGGTTTCCAGGTGTAAATTGGTTCTATCAAGAACAGATTCCCTCGAGTACACTCACTCCCGGCCCCGTGGATGATCGAACCCGTATCATAGTTGCCCAATTGACCAATTGTTAGTACCTGAGTACTTCATTGGAAGTATGAGCTGAACTGCTGTGTAAGGTTATTTGCTCCTCGGTCTTTTGTCTTCCATCGTCTTCCGTGAGGTTCGCAACACTCTCCCAAACAATCCGGCTGGCCAAGAACGCCTCATCGGTGCCAGTTTATTGGCACTTGCAATCGCGGATGTGAGCCCTGAACATTCTGCAAATGTTACAGTTGATTCATGGACTTAAAACAGATTACACAGTTAGTGACATATCTATAACATCTCCCGAAGTCCACAGTCACACACGTCTGTAGCGTCCTCGCGACTTTCATTGGCCTTCCTGCACAACTTCGCTATGCCCCTCGAGATTGGAACGGAATGCTCCATGGCAACATCACAATCACTTCGCTCCTTTTCTTCACAAGGTTGGTCACTCAGTGGTTCATGGATGTCTTCAACGTTCACAAAAATATTACTAGGATAGCTTGGTTCTTAGGTTTCGGCCGAACTCGTTTCTATTATGGTCAAAAGGAAGATAAACGAATCAAGTCGGATTGAAATCTGAAATGATCTTCAATATCGAGACTTATTCTCCGCCTTCCGTACAATTGATTTGATCTTATGAACATTTTGAAACGGAGCAGGATACCTTTTTGCTGTTTCATGGCACGAAAGATCGAGAATAATCAAATCTAAATTTCCACGATATCGGTTCGGTTGAGATGTGGTCTTGAATAAGCTGGGGAATCCCAGGTAGACTGAGAACAATCTGGCTGGCGATTGTTGTCCGCCGGTTGTGACTGAAGGATTAGCTCAAGTTGCTGTTAACAATATGGGTTCCGCCTCAAAAGACCGCCGCCGCCGAACTTGATGGATTTCTGCCTTCGATAGGGCCCTTCCCGGGTGCGGTTCCACCACTCTTCAAGGATAATGATGACTTAACTCAAAAAGACCAAATATCATTGGTCTGTAGTGATGCCGTCAAAATCCGATACGAAACATCTGTCAGGTAATGTAGTTCCCCCTTCCCACATGTCTGATAGATACGAGGAGAAGTTGGGAGACCACATTTACATGACCACTACTCTCTGAGCCCTCTGACCTGGACCTCCATGTTGTGGCCACTTCTTTACAGTGCCTCTCTGAAGCTTTCTAGCCAAATCAAGTGACAGATAAAGACACCTCGATTCTTTCCTCTATATCCAGAGATTTGAGTTAGTCTTCATAAAGGAGAACTTTGACACACTCCCGGACCACTGCTGGTAAGGCCATACAATTGAACTTGTCTCTAGGACTGAGCTTAAGATGTATTCCCTGTCATCCACAGAATAGTCAGAGCTTGATATATTCCTTGCTAAAAATCTCTGTACTGTGCAAATCTGGCCTTCTAAGTACCTTATGATTGCACTGGTTTTCTTCATCAAGAAGAAAGATGGCTCCCTCTATTTGGTACAGGATTACAGAACTCTCAACATAATAATAGTCAAGAATAGATATCTGCTTTCCTTGATCTCTAAACTTGTTTTGCAACTTTGGAGTGTCAAGTACTTTACTAAACTGGATGTCCATTGGAGTTTTAACAATGTATGAATTAAGCCCAGCAATGAGTGGAAAGTAATCTTTTATACTAACTGTGGACTTTTCAAGTCTTTGATAATGTTCTTTAGCATGACCAACAGTCTGGCCATATTTAAACTTTAGTTGGAATTACAGAGCAGTTTGTAGGGTTTTACAAGTATTAGCTAAGCATAAGTTATTTCTCTATTCTGAAAAATGCAAATTTAATAAGAAACAGATTGAGTATCTGAGCCTGATTATTTTTAAGAATCAATCAAGTTGAGATAGAACTTGTAAAGGTGGCTAGAACTTGTAGCTGGTCTACTTCACACAGCTATTGATCTACAAGCATTTCTTGTTATTGTTACATACCATCTGACATCCATACACTTTTCACTCTTCCAGTATAGATCACACTCCATTCCAATCACCTATTAATCTCAGGACCAGACCCTACACTTCTCATCAATCCCATGGAGTTTTGAACAACATCCCCTATAGTGCCCAACAATCCAGAATATGTGCAGTGGTAGAGTATTATTAGGTTACCAGTTCTGTATTTAAGAATGTTGTCTACTATGTACCATTTTCTTAGTCTAATTATCAACTTAGATTTGTACCACACTCACACTAAGTCCATC